>Ga0082335_1000102_pt1 | contig 226282 bp, 215 predicted proteins | sample Subgrocontami58m_FD_72375 | JGI IMG/M metagenome (GOLD analysis project Ga0082335, IMG submission 72375) | Subsurface groundwater microbial communities from S. Glens Falls, New York, USA - GMW37 contaminated, 5.8 m (SPADES assembly) (version 2) ... | reverse complement strand
ACGTCAATGCCTACCACAGCCGCTTCAAGCTGTGGCTAGACCGCTTTCATGGTGTCGCCACCGACTATTTGCCGCACTATCTAGGCTGGCGGCGGGTCTTTGAACAGCACTGCAACCCAACGCCGCAATGGCTGCTCAATGCCGCCTTGGGGAATTTTCAACAATTAACGGTGACATAGCCTTTTAATATGGAGATCGTTTACACGAACGGCGATATAGAGGCTGTGGTTCGTGTGATATTGCCTTAGGATTGGCCAGCTGATGAAAGCCTAAATTTGTCATCCCAAAAAATCAAAACGATAGAAAATCAACGGGGTGATTGGGAAGTTGAGGATGAAGATATTTTTTCGATAAGCTCAATGCTGAAATTACCGAACAGGTATATCTGAATTACCGTATCCAAAAAGAAAACGGATGCAAAAAATTACTTTGGCAATCCGAAGGTAAAAATATAGTAGCTTTGTATAAACAATGCCCAACAATTATAAAAATTCAACCTATTGATATTGTTAAATGGTCGTTGTCGAAAAAGGAAAATGAGATAAGAAATAAATTATCTATTGAATATTTAGGTCATGTATCAACAGCTTCACCGGAAATAAACATAGAATTGATTGCCTGTTTGTGACAGTAGTCAATAAACATCACCAACCCGGTACGCTCCCGGACAAATTATTGGATGTTTTATATGAATGGTGTCCAAAACCATACAGGCTATTAATGGGCCAAATACGCTTCCTTATGGATGGACGTGGCGTTAAGGCCGAGTTTGAAATTCTGGAGAATCATTATCTATAAGCTCGCTGGTTAATGGAATTGCTTGAAACAAAAGCCCATGCCCAAAAACAAGTAATTAACAATACTGTCAGTAAACATTGGGAAGCATTAGGCGATGTGTTGAGGAAAGACATTAGTGCGTTTGCCAACAAACTTACATCACACTTGAATACCCAAGATACTACCGATGTAATTGCAAGGCACTTTAAAAATAAAGATGATTCTGATGTACCTGAAAAACAATCTAACGCCAATGTTGATCCCGAGTTAAAAAGATAAATAAGCACATTAACTGTTATAACAGCACTAAACCCGCTGATGGCTATCATTTGACGGCTGGACACATTTTGGAACTTGGTAACGATAAAGCTGATAAAGGATATTGGATATGTTTATCTCCGGCCTGTGACTTGGTGCCAGGTCAGAAAACATCAGGGTTATTTGGTCGAGTTAAAGGTTCAATGCCTTTTACAATTGTTCAGCTAACGAAAACAGGGGGGTCGAAAGCCCTTGAAGATGTTAGCCACAATATTTGTTTGTTTCTTAACATCCACAATGAAATTAATACTTTTTTTCATCCTGGCGGACAATTACAGACCCCGCCAGTTTGGGGACAGATTATTGCAGAGAAATATAGTCAATTTAAAAATATGGTAAAGGAATTACAAATTTGGCGAGTAGGTGGTTTTGAAAATGATGGTATTGTTATGAAAAAATAATCTGCACGAATTGTTGCTCAACTCCAATACGAATACGCCCTGAATTTACTTCAACGATTTGGTGCAACAATGTCCCGTGTTGGTTTGGATTTTCTAAATAATCAAATAGTAATTGTTTTACCTATGTCTAACCAAACAATCAATCGGTTGATTATATCTTTGCAATTGGACCTTATTTTTAAGGTAAAATATATTTTTTACAATTAAAGAGATAATAGCACATGAATGATTTGATAAACCTTTCGGTAAATGATTTAAAAAACTTCCCGATAAAAGACTTAAGCAGATTACAAGACAATATCAATAAAGCGATTGAGCTCAGAAAAGTTGCCGATAAAAAGGAACTGATCAACAAGTTCGTTTCAATGGCTGAAGAATCTGGATTTACAATAGAAGAATTGTTAGCAGACAAAACAGTGGCCACCAAAAATAAAAAAGGGCGTGCTGAAGCCAAATACCGTAATCCAGACAACCATTCTCAAACGTGGAGCGGTAATGGCAGAAAGCCCGCTTGGTTGGTTGAACTGATGGGCACTGGAAAAACGCTTGATGACTTTATCATCTAAGGTGACAATTTTTAGCCCATTGGGTTACGGGTTATCTTGTTCCAGTTAACTATCCTAAGTGGGTTTAGGTTTTGTTTTAACAACACGGCTTAGTGGCTATTGGATGCTGGAATGCATTTTAGTCCCTATCATTTTGATTCCACTGCGATAGGGAAACTAATTCTAATCCTGATGAAGTAAACGTTGGAACCATTGTTCCGGCTGTTACAAACCCCGTAACTATCTATTGGTAGTTACGGATAATAACGGACTTTTATGGCCCTCAATCAAAAAAACAAAATAAAAAGCCTGTGATCATATTGAGCAATTACTGTTGCAAGCGGGTTGGGCCATCCAAAAAGAACAACCAGATCAATTTTGATACTAGCATGAGGTAGGCCGTTAAGGAATGCCAAACCGATACCAGCCCGGCTGATTACATTTTGTTTGTGGACAAGCCCAATATCCGTATCAGCCGCTGCAACATAGTGTCATCCTTAATCTTTACAGGGGGTAAGCGTGGTTTGTCCGAATCATGCTTGGGGTATGGATATAACCTAATAAAAATTTAACTGGCGTTAAAAATGGGTGGCTTTATCTGAATTTTGATTTATTTAACAACGCCTAGCAAGTCCCTCACCTTATCTTGAATTATCCTTGTGTTCTCCGGGCCCATACGTAGCATTTGTTTGTGTACCGGGTTTAGTGCTTCCAACTGTGGATCGGCAAACTGATAGCGGACGGATTGTTTTGTTAATGGAATCGGTCCCTCGATAATCGGCGCTGACAAAATTTCCATAGCCGCTTTATTCAACATGGTTTCTATAGGGTAATCCTCTGGATAGCTGAATTCCTTGAATACCTGTAGTAGCAAGGGGTTGAAGGTTTTGTACACGGTGCTTAAGGCGGTTACGTCAATATGGTCAATTGCCATGGCCAATGCGTTGTAGCGTTGGTAGCTTTCAGGTGCAATAAAGATACCGTCATTGGTTTCCTTAACCGTAAGGCTTTGCGGCAATTTTATAAAATCCAGATGCTTGTTAATCCGCAATCCTTGTGAAAAATCATTCACTAGCACCATAAATTTTCTGATTAAACCTTCACCTTTCAACCAAGGTGCAAGTTCCGGCGAAACTGTAGTGATGGCGTTGCGGATTTCGCTGTCGCTACTATCGAGTTCCGGTAAGATGACCACGGCCGGAGGCGTTTCCAGTTGTTCAAATGTCCCGGTGGCTGCTTCTGCTTCTGGAGCCTTGGTTTCAGTTGTTGGCTTTGCTTCGGGGGATTTTGCGGGTCCGTCTGCTAATGTAAGCAAGCGGCTGGCGGGTTCGATGAGCGAGTCAATGAAAGGCCTGGCGAAAAAGCCAGCCAGTGCGGAACAGACTATCAGTATAAATACCACAACCGTAGGTATGCCATTTGACTGTTTGGATTGAAACCGTGAATATCGCCCGGAATCCCGATCATACCGCCCCATAAATGCCCCTACCGTGATTGTGGGTTGACCAGCTTGATAGCGGTTTTGTCTAAAATGATTTTATGGTCTTTATATAAAGCCCCAATCGCTTGTTTGAAAGCTTTTTTACTCACGCCAAAGGCCGCATAAATCGCTTCGGGCGGGCTTTTGTCACTCAACATGAGCACGCCATTATTGGCTTGCAATTTTGCCAAAATCGTTTCTGTGAGCGGCTCAACCTTGCCATAACCTGGCTGATGCAAAGTCAGGTCAATTTTTAAGTCTTCCCTGATTTGTTTGATATAACCGTCCAGTTTTTGGCCAATTTGGACGGTTTGGAACAGTTCATTGTGATACAGCATACCCCAGTGGGTGTGGTTGATAATGGCCTTAATGCCTAAGTCGGTTTTTTCAGCGATCAGCAGCGACACTTTTTCACCCGCTTTGAAATACACGGATGTTTCGGCCAGGAAGCGGTTTATTTTGGTGGTCGCCACAACGCGGCTTTTTTCGTCAAGGAACAGTTTGACCAAATATGAGTGGCCGACTTCCATTTCCAGATGTTGCTCGCTAAAAGGCACCAATAAGTCCTTTGGCAATCCCCAGGCTAGGAACGCACCCGTATAGTTGACGGATACGACGGGTAACCAGGCAATTTCGTCCACTTGCGCTAAGGGTATCTTTCTGGTGGCGGCCAAATGCCCGTCCGTATCGACATAAACAAACACCTCCAAGCTGTCATTAAGCTGGCAATGGGCAGGCGCTTTGTCGACTAATAAAATTTTATTGGAAGTTTCATCGCCGAGATAAAAATCAGCGCCTTGTTGTTTAACGATTTTTAGGGTATTGGTTTTGCCAATATGAATCATGGGGATGTTCTCAAGGAATTTACTGGTTATCGTTCCATTATACCGCAACCGTCTTATCCTCCATGGGCTTAAGCAGGTTTTGGCGGGAATATAGAGCTGATATGTTAGGGTCAATTGGCAAATTTGGTAGTGGGTGGGCGCCTGATCCCCATGAAACGTTTTTGCCAGTAATTGTTTTTTAAGCTGGAAACGGTCACTTTGCCGGTACGCTGGCTAGGCGAGTGTATGAAATTATCATTGTTAATGTAAATTCCGACATGTGAAAACACTTTGCCATCAATGTTGAAAAACAATAGGTCGCCGGATTGGATGGCGTTTTTAGGGACAGGTGGCAATTTTATAGCCATTTCACGGCTTGTGCGTGGTAGTAAAACCCCCTGCTGACGATAGACATGGCGGACAAACCCGCTACAATCAAACCCTTCCTGCGGTGATTCCTTGCCATAACGGTAGGGTTTGCCTCGCAGGCTCAGGGCATACGCAACCACGGGTTTCGGTGTGGCTCTAACAGAACTGGGGGTTGGAGGTTCAGGTGCGCTGGCGCAACCTACGATTAAAATCGACAGCAGCACGATGCCAATTTTTAGAAAAACCAGTATCCTTTTCATTGGCATGTTAATTCGAAAAACAGTTATTAATACGGAGCGTGGAAATATCCATTAAATAGCTTCCAAAACGTGAATAGTTCATATTTTTTTCGATATTAATCCGCTATATTATTAACCTTAGTCAAGGTATCAGTTTAAATGCCTCAAGTCAGTTTCGATCTTGGTTTGCCGGAATGGGTGTTTTTTAAATGCCAAGATCGGGTGCCCAGAATCAAAAGTAACTGACAATAAAGCAAGGAAGCCGCAGCTTAACGGTTATTTGCCGCAGAATGCAAGTGCCGCCCGTAACATCAAGAAATTTGTTGGAATACTTCCGACATTATACAAAATAGACCGGTGTCCGTTCTAAATCCACCCCTTTTTCTCTAAAAATTGGGGTGTTCATTTTTTAAGCAAAACTGTCGAGGAATAATCATGGCGTTCACATCAGGTAATGATAATTGGCAAGGTACAAGTGGTAACGATAATGTTGATGCGCTGGCTGGCGATGATACGCTGGATGGCGGTGCCGGTAACGATACTCTACGCGGTAATAAGGGGAAAGACCTTATTGCCGGAGGGGCGGGAATCGACATCCTGTATGGTGGTGACGATAACGATATCCTGGATGGTGGCACTGAAGACGATACCCTTTTTGGCGATGCGGGCAATGACATCGTCTATGGCGGTACGGGCAAAGATACACTGAATGGCGGTACTGGTGACGATTATTTGTTCGGAGGAGGTGATGCGGACAATTTATTTGGCGGTGCCGGTTCGGATGTGCTCGATGGCGGCGAGGGTGACGACACTTTATACGATACCGATAATAAGGCAACCTATGGGGCGCTTGCTACCGAAATTGATGAAATGATTGGTGGTGATGGCAATGACGTATTCTATGGCGGTTATGACAGGATGTTTGGCGGTGCGGGCAACGATGCTTTCAACATTAAGAATCAGGGCACAGTGGTTGGTGGCATCGGCAATGACACCATCACGGTCTCCAACACCAATGCCGCGCTAGGTTCTTGGTTGGAAGGCGGGCTGGGTACGGACACAATTAAAGCTGGTTCGGGCAATGATGTGCTGTTTTCCGGTTACGGGGTAGACTACTTGGAAGGTGGTGCCGGGAATGACAGTTATGTGATTACCTTTGATGATTTTGTTGATAAAAACGGTGACCCTAGCTCCGGGGCAAAAACGATTAAAGAGATTGCATCGGGCGGTTTCGACACGGTGTATTACATACGTGATTTTAAAGGCGATGGCCGGGATGATGATGCGGGCAGTGATGGCAAGGAGTTTGACCCGCTGGCCACCGACATCGACTATAAGGTCACCTTAGGCGATTGGATAGAAAATGGCGTGTTGGATGACCAGATCTATGTCAATAACCCTAACACCCTGACTTACACCATTGCCTGGTTAATTGGCAATAACCTGAACAACAACCTCAAAGGCAGTAACCTTTATGACATTTTGGACGGCGGCCTAGGCAATGATACCGTCAGTGCGGGTGACGGTAATGATGTGATTTTTGCAGGCCAGAATCAAGGCACTGATACGATTGATGGCGGTGCAGGGGAAGATATTATCGGTGCAACGACTAGTTTTAGCCTTGCAAGCAGTTTAATAAAAAATGTGGAAGATATTGATTTACTGGATATTGCAGGCGCATCAACTGCGACTGGCAATACGGCCAACAACGTTTTGTACGGCAACTATGCCAACAATATACTCATGGGCAATGCCGGTAATGACATTCTCGACGGCTGGTATTATACGAATTACTATTCTCCGGTAACCAACAAAGTCACTGGCACAGATAAATTATTCGGCGGTTCAGGCGATGATATTTACCGTATTGATGAAGCCACTGATATTGTCAAAGAAGACTTCATTACTAACGGTGGCACTGATACGGTCCAATTCAAGAGCGCCACATTAGTCAGTTACTATAAATTGACAGACGGGGTTGAAAACCTGACGATAGTAGGCAACCTCAAAGAAGGGGCCGGGAATGACCTCAATAACCGGATTATTGGAGATGGTACAGCCAATATCCTAAGGGGCCAATTTGGAGACGACTATCTGGATGGCGGTACGGGGGTAGATACTTTTTTTGGCGGTTATGGCGATGACACTTATGTGGTCAGTGACACCACAGAAAGCATTACTGAAGTTCCCGGACAAGGGGATGATTGGATGCAGTCTGACAAAATCAGTTTGGATTTGGCAAAAGATAACTGGGGTGGCAGTATTGAAAACGGTAAGTTGACGGGCACCAGCAACCTCAATTTAGATGGCAGCACCGCGAATAACCGCTTACTGGGTAATGATGGCAATAACCGGTTGGATGGTAAAGGGGGGGGGCACGATACCTTGGTCGGTGGCTTGGGTAATGATGTGTATGAGGTTGACACCATAACAGACACCTTGACTGAAGTGGTCAATCCTCAGGCTGATGCCTTAGGTAATATCAAAACTGGCTGGATTGATACGGTAGAAAGCTCCGTCAATTTCAGTTTAGCGGATAATACAAAGGGTTATTTTGAAAATTTAAGTTTGTTGGATGGCGTGGCAACTACCGGCACTGGCAATGAGCTCAATAACTCCATTTTGGGCAATAAGAATGTCAACACGCTATACGGCTTAGGTGGCAATGACACTTTGAACGGTGGCGGGGGCATAGACACTTTGGTTGGCGGCTTGGGCGATGATACTTATCAGTTATATACAGATAAAGATATAGTCACTGAAAAATCAGGGGAAGGCAATGCCGATACCATTATTGTTGACTATGATGTGCTAAGTCTAACGGCCAATATAGAAAATTTGGTGTTAAATGCCGCTTCGGCGAAAGTCGGTGTTGGCAATAGCGGCAACAACGTGATTACCGGTAATGGCGAGGCCAATACGCTGACGGGCCTTGCGGGTGATGACACATTGGCCGGCAAGGATGGCAGCGATACTTTAACGGGTGGTTTAGGTGCGGATGTCCTCAATCTGACCGAAACAGCCCAGGTTAGCGATAAGGTTGTCATTGCGTTGGGTGACAGTTCGGCCGCTTCTTCCAGCACGGCTGACCGGGTTGTAAAATTTGGTTTGGGGCAAGACACCCTTGATTTGGCAGGCACCCTGAAAATCGCTGCAAATGTGAATTCTTTTGACGGTAGTAACGGGGCCATTTTCAAAAGCCATTCTATACTCAACGGAATTATCCGCTTCGATGATTCGGACGTTTTTTCCTCGCCTGTCAGCATTACGGCAGCCAATTTGGGGGATGTGGTTGAATATTTGAAATTGAATATTACCGGTGGTTCAATTGTTGCCTTTCAAGGTACGGCTCCGGACCCTACGACTACCACAGGTTCTGCTGTTTCAAGTACTTGGGTCTTCCAGGATAATGGCACTAACGACACTTTGGTGGCGTTAGTAGGCGTAACCACGGCGACCAGCCTTTCGACTGGCGGGTTTAGCTCTACCGCGATCCATCTGGCTTAGTTTGTTGGGCCACCCTGTAGTTAAGCGCCGCAGGGTGGCTTCCATGCCTTTTTTACTCCGTAACCCCCCATTGCCGCCTCAGCGATTCCCTGTTCAACGCCAACCACTGGATGGCGATAATCGGGATTGCCGATTCAATCTCACGCGTTTCCAGCATTTTATAGGCATCGGCAAAAGCCACTGCACGGACAAGAATATCTTCGCCCTCATCGGCAAGCCCGTGGATGCCGCCCACTTTGCTGGTGTCAACCTTGCCGCAAAATAAGGTCAGGCGTTCTGATGAACCGCCGGGCGTGGTATAAAACTCACTGATTTCCAGTAATTCCTCAATGGCGCAGCCCGCTTCTTCCAAGGCTTCACGATAAGCGACTTCAACGGCGGTTTCGCCCGCTTCTATCGCACCTGCGACAATTTCCACCAGCCAAGCGCGGTCAGTTTGCATGATGGCCCCGACCCTAAACTGTTCGATAAGAACCACTTGGTCAGTGTTCGGGTCATATAACAGGACACCGACGCAATTCCCGCGTACAAACAATTCCCGGCTCAGGCCGGCGCTCCAACCGCCAGCAAATAGCGTGTGTTTTAGATGAAGTTTTTCCAGGCGAAAAAAGCCGTTATATAAGGTTTCCTTATTCAGGATCGAAAATTGTTTTTTCATGATGTTTTGGGGAAAAGCTGATGGAAGGAGCGTTGTAAAAATGTTTTGAAAAACGATTGGAAGTTAAAACGGTATTTTTAACGGCCTGTATTTGGGATTAGGATGTCATAAAATTTATGCCATATTGTTACTATAGCCCTAAGTTGCTTATGGCTTTTGCCACATTGTACCGCTTTTGTTAAAGCCTATGCCCCCGTAACCCTGAGATAAAAAATATGGTTTACCCTTTCCCTGACGCCGTCATAATGATTTTTTGTAAAGCCCCCATTCCCGGACAGGTGAAGACCCGCTTAATGGCTGGGCTGACAGTACAGGAGGCGGCCAGTGTGCATAGGGAACTCAGCATCCATACGTTGCAATTGGCGGTGGGCAGCCAGTTGTGTCCGGTGCAGTTGTGGTGCGCGCCTTCGACAGGGCATTCATTTTTCCAGACGGCGGCGACAGATTATGGGGTGGCGCTGAGGCAACAACGGGGGAAGGATTTAGGAGAGCGGATGCACGGGGCGTTTTGTCATGTGTTGCAAGACCATGCCTACGCGCTGATTATCGGTTGTGATTGCCCTTCGTTGACGGCCGCCGATTTGCGCCAAGCCTTGCTGGTTTTGGACGGGCGCTATGATAGCGTGGTGGCTCCAACCGAGGATGGCGGGTATAGCTTGATTGGCTTGAGCCAGCCCGTTCCTGAATTGTTTCGTGGGATAAGGTGGGGCACATCTTGCGTTTTGCAGCAAACCCGTGAACGTATCAGGAACTTGCGGCTAGGTGGTTATGAATTGCCGGAGCAATGGGATGTGGACACGCCAGCCGATTTGGCAAGGTACCGTTACCAAAAAAATCTGAAATAAAGGGGGGGTTTTAGGGTGCAGAGACGCAATGGGCGCGGCTCTGCAAGTTTGGGAGAAGTTGATTAGAAATTGCCAAAAAAGACGGTAAAAAACATGATTGTCACTACCACCAGGCCAAATATCCAAAAAAACCTTAACTCGTCAAACTGATTTTTTACCTGTTTCATTGCCGACTACCTCCCGACATCATAACTCCCCACCTAAAGCCCTCCGATCCAATAAGCCCGCACACCAACCAGGGCTTTGCTGGCTTTAGGCTAGTGTGCCACACTTGGCTTATTGGCTGTCAGGGCCTGCCTGCTCTTCAATAACCGGATCGTCCATACCACTAAGCAATATTTCGGTCAATACCGACAGTTTGTCAGCATCGACATGGCCAGCCTTATACTGCCGTTTTAAGAGCTTAACGAAAGGATGCAGCACGGGATTAATCTTTATCGTCGGTTGCGGAGGTTTCTTCTGCTCCGGCGGTAAAGCCTTGCGTCCGCGTTTGTCTTTTTTCTTGGTCATGGGTTACTCAATTATTAAAAAGTAACCTTATTATATCAATAGCTGGCGGATATGCAATTAATAAAAAGTAACCTTGAAAATATATTTCAGTGCCGTTATCTTTAAAACTGATGTTACGCAGACATTTTCTGCGGATTGAAACCAAATGACAAAGAGTCGCTATCGCGACGGCTTTTTAATCGGGTTCTCGCACCCGACGGCGAGCTACTTTCTTTTGCTCCGCCAAAAGAAAGTAGCCAAAGAAAAGGCGGCCCGTTACCGCTTCCTCCTTGCGCTCCTCGGTTTTGTCGGGGGATCAGCAGAGAGGGCTTCCTGCCCTCCTGCTGACGTGCGGCATCCTTGCCGCACCCCCTTCGGGCTGTTCCCGACAAAACCTGCGGTGCTCGGCGCGGCAAACGGGTGTTAAACAACGTTACTGCGTAACGTCAGTTTAAAATTAAAGCGCGGCAACGCCTCCACGGCCACGCGTCCTCAATGACGGCTCCCAAAAAGGCTTTGCCCCTTTTAATGTGTGCTATCGTACAGGTTTAATGCGGGTATATTTTTTGATGTATGCAGCCGTTTTTGCCCGGTCGAAATGGCCTTCCGGTTAAAAGGCGCGGGATATGGGTGGCATTCTTGTTTTAGCGGTTTGGCAAGTGTTGTATCATCAAATCCAGTGCGGCTGCATAACCTGTCGTGGCGGATGCATCAACGTTGCGGCTGGAAACTGGCACTGCTCCCCATTGATATTTCGGAATATCCCAGACTAGCACCTTAAAAGGAATAACCATGTCAACAAACCACAGTCCGTCATGCAAACTTACGGCATGGCAAGCTTTGGAAGCCCATTACCGGAAAGTTTCCGAATTGTCCCTTCGCAAGCTATTCTCTGATGATCCCAAACGCGGGGAACGCTTGGCTGTAGAAGCCGTCGGGATTTACTTGGACTATTCAAAGCACCGCATCACTGATGAGACGGTCAAATTGCTTTTGCAATTGGCGGCTGCATCAGGCTTGGGGGATCATATCGAAGCCATGTTCCGGGGCGATAAGGTCAACGTCACCGAGGGTAGGGCGGCCTTGCATGTGGCCCTACGTGCCGATAAAAGCCAAACCATGCTTGTGGATGGCATCAATGTCGTGCCCCAAGTCCATGCGGTGCTGGACAAGATGGCCGGTTTTGCCAACCGGCTGCGCAGTGGCGGGTGGAAAGGCCATACGGGCAAACCGATCCGCAACGTTGTCAATATTGGCATCGGCGGTTCTGATCTGGGGCCGGTCATGGCTTACGAGGCCTTACGATATTACAGCCAACGCGGTTTGACCTTCCGTTTTGTTTCCAATATTGATGGCACCGATTTTATCGAAGCCACCCACGACCTGGATGCGGAAGAAACCCTATTCATCATCACCTCAAAAACGTTCAAGACCTTGGAGACGATGACCAATGCGCACTCGGCCCGCGACTGGATACTGGCGGCTTTGAAAAGCCCTGATGCTGTCGCCAAGCATTTCGTCGCGGTTTCCAGCAATGCCCAGGAAGTGGCCAAATTTGGCATAGACGCAGACCATATGTTCACTTTTTGGGATTGGGTGGGCGGGCGATATTCCATGTGTTCGGCGATTGGCCTGTCGACGATGGTCGCCATAGGCCCGGGGCATTTCCGGGCCATGCTGGATGGTTTCCAGCAGATGGACGGACATTTCCGTAGCGCACCGTTTGAACAGAATTTACCGGTGCTGATGGGGCTTTTGGCGGTTTGGTACAATAATTTTTTTGCGGCCGAAACTCTCGCAGTCTTGCCCTATGAGCAATATTTGAAACGCTTCCCGGCTTACCTCCAACAATTGGCTATGGAGAGCAACGGCAAGCATGTCAGCACCGATGGGGCTAACGTTGCCCATCAGACCTGCCCCATTTACTGGGGGGAAGTGGGCAGCAACGGGCAGCATTCTTTTTACCAATTGCTCCATCAGGGCACTAAACTGGTCCCTTGTGATTTTATCGGGTTTGCGCGGCCGCTAAATCCCCTGGGTCGCCACCATGACTTGCTCTTGGCCAATATGTTCGCCCAAGCGGAAGCGTTGGCGTTTGGCAAAACGTCGCAGGAGTTGGGCAGGGAGGGCGTCCCCGCCTGGCAGGCACCACACAAAACTTTTGAAGGCAACCGCCCGTCCAGCACTATTTTAGTGGAACGGCTAACCCCGATGGCTTTGGGGAAGCTGGTCGCGCTTTATGAGCATAGTGTTTTCACCCAAGGGGTCATTTGGGGTATAAACTCTTTTGACCAGTGGGGGGTTGAATTGGGTAAGGAGCTTGCCATGCAAATCCTCCCGGAACTTGACGGCCAAGCCAAAGGCCAATCCAAGCAAGATAGCTCGACAGGCGCGTTGATCCAACGCTATCTAACACTTAAAGGGCAATAACATGGGCAATAACACTACAGGCTTGAATCTGGGCGTAGTCGTCTCGGTGCGCGGTAGTGTCGTGGATATCCGGTTCGGCGGGCATTTGCCGCCCATCTATTCTTTGCTCCATGCGCAAGACGGCAAGATTGTCATCGAAGTCTTGGCCCAACTGGATGCCTGGCATGTGCGCGGGATCGCCTTGACCCCTACGCAAGGGCTGGCCCGGGGCATGGGGGTGAAAGATACCGGCGGGCCGTTAAAAGCCCCGGTTGGCAATAGCGTGCTGTCGCGGATGTTCGATGTTTTTGGTAATGCCATCGACCGGCTGGATGCCCCGGTGGATGTCCAATGGCGTTCGGTGCACCGGGCGCCCCCGCCATTGGCACGGCGCTCCACCCAATCAGAAATTTTCGAAACTGGCATCAAGGCCATTGATGTGTTGGTGCCGTTGGAACGCGGCGGTAAAGCGGGCTTGTTCGGCGGGGCGGGCGTGGGCAAGACGGTGCTGCTCACCGAAATGATCCACAATATGATCGGGCACCACGAGGGCGTGAGCATTTTTTGCGGCATAGGCGAACGTTGCCGCGAAGGCGAAGAGCTTTACCGCGATATGAAAGAGGCGGGCGTATTGCCGAATATGGTGATGATCTTCGGGCAAATGAACGAGCCGCCAGGCAGCCGCTTCCGCGTCGGACACGCCGCACTGACGATGGCGGAATATTTCCGCGATGACGAGCACCGCGATGTGCTGCTGCTGATAGACAATATTTTCCGCTTCATCCAAGCGGGTTCGGAGATTTCTGGCCTGATGGGGCAAATGCCTTCCCGCTTGGGTTACCAACCGACCATGGGAACTGAATTGTCAGGCTTGGAAGAGCGTATCGCCAACACCGACACTGGCGCCATCACCTCCATCCAAGCCGTGTATGTGCCAGCCGATGATTTTACGGATCCGGCGGCGGTGCATACGTTTTCGCATCTTTCGGCTTCGATAGTGCTCTCGCGCAAGCGGGCCAGCGAAGGGCTTTACCCTGCCATTGACCCCTTGCAGTCCAGTTCCAAAATGGCGACACCGGGCATTGTCGGTGAACGGCACTACCAACTGGCGCAAGAAATACGGAGGACACTTGCGCAATATGCGCAGCTTAAGGATATTATTGCCATGCTAGGTTTGGAACAGCTGTCGCCTGAAGACCGTAACGTGGTCGCCCGTGCGCGGCGTTTGGAGCGTTTCCTCACCCAGCCGTTTTTCACCACCGGGCAATTCACCGGGCTCAAAGGCAAGTTGGTTAGCCTTCAAGATGCATTGGACGGTTGTGAGCGGATACTGCAAGATGAATTCAAGGACACCCCTGAGAGCGCCTTGTACATGATCGGTACGGTGGATGAAGCGAAAGTGAAGGCGGCGGCCGGCTTGTCGAAGCCAATAGCGGAAACCAAAAAACTATCAGATGCCCAACCGTGACCGGAGACCGAACATGCCACCGACATCCATGAACCTTAAAATTCTCCTGCCGTTCCAAGTTTTCGCCGAAAAAGCGGGGGTGTCACGCATAGTCGCGGAAACGCGCGAAGGATCGTTCGGCCTTTTGCCGCAACGTCTCGATTGTGTGGCGGCGCTTCCGCCAGGGATTTTAGCTTACGAAACCGTAGCAGAAGGTGAAGTGTTTGTGGCCGTTGATGAAGGGGTGTTGGTGAAAACTGGGGCGGACGTGCTGGTTTCCGTGCGTAGGGCATTGGCAGGCATGGGGCTGGCGCAATTGCGTGCTGCGGTGGAACAGGAGTTCTTGGCATTGGATGAAGATGAGCAAAGCGTACGCGCCGTCATGGCAAAATTGGAAAGCGGTTTCCTGCGCCGTTTCGCGAGTTTTCAACATGAATAAAAAACCTAAAAAGAATCCGAAGGGTACGCCGGATTTCGCCACCCAAGTCGGGGCCAAGGCCGGACGCAAACTTAAGGCCCGGCGCAACGCCACGCCTGGGGTCTGGTCCGGGTTGGGGATGATGGGGATGATTGGCTGGTCAGTGGTAGTGCCGACTTTGTTGGGTGCCGCACTCGGCCTTTGGCTGGATAAGCATTACCCCGGCCCGCACTCATGGACGCTAGCTTTGTTAGTGGCGGGACTCACCTTAGGCTGTTGGACGGCTTGGTATTGGGTCGCCAAAGAAAGCCAAGCGATACGGGATGAACAGGAGGATGACGATGAATGAAATGCTGGCGTTGTTTTGGCCGTGGCTGATAGGGGGGCTGTTGGGTGTGGTTTTCTACGGTGGCCTTTGGTGGACAGTTAAGCAATGCGTATCATCGCCCCGGGCGGGCTTATGGTTTTCAGGCAGCCTGCTATTGAGGATGGGCATTGCGTTGGCCGGGTTTTATTGGGTCGGCGGCGGCCAGTGGCAACGGCTATTGCCATGCCTTTTGGGTTTTATCATGGCACGCCTGCTTGTGGCTTTTCTGTTACGTCCAGGACAGGAATCGCGGGTCAAGCCATCAGAAAAAAAACCGGGCAAGCCAACGCAGGAGAGCCGCCATGCACCTTAGCCCCGATGAGCTGATTTTTTGGCAATATGGTTTTTTCAAGCTCAATGCGACTATCGTATATACCTGGGGCTTGATGTTGGTGCTGGTGATGGGTGCAAAGCTTGTCACACGTAAGCTTTCCCTGGATTTGCAACGTTCGCGTTGGCAGAATTTGCTGGAAATTGTCGTCACCGTTATCGTGAAACAAATCGAGGACGTTGGTTTAAGTGAACCTAGGCAATATCTTGGCTTCCTCGGCACGCTGTTTTTGTTCGTCGCCACCGCCAGCCTGTGCACCATCATCCCCTACTACGAGCCGCCGACCGGATCGCTTTCGACCACCGCCGCATTGGCGTTGTGCGTGTTGATTGCGGTGCCGTTGTTCGGTATAGAAGGGCAGGGATTGGGCGCTTATCTTAAGACCTATATTGAACCCACGTTCATCATGTTGCCGTTTAATGTCATCGGTGAAGTTTCCCGCACCTTGGCCTTGGCGGTGCGCCTGTTCGGCAATATGATGAGCGGGGCGATGATCATCGGCATTTTGCTGACCATCACGCCGTTCATTTTCCCTATCGTCATGACCGTGCTAGGCCTCCTTACCGGCATGGTGCAGGCCTACATTTTCAGTATCTTGGCGGCGGTGTACATCGCCGCCGCCATGAGCACCAGCAAGCGCAGACCCGCGCTGAATAAAAACTAACCCAAGGAATCACTATGGACAACATGACTATCATTGCGGTGGCCTCAATCGTCATCGCTGGCATCACCACCGGTTTTGGCACAATGGGGCCGGCGTTGGCGGAAGGGCGGGCGGTCGCGACGGCGCTCACCGCACTGGCGCAACAGCCCGACGCTTCCGCCACCATCACGCGGACGCTGTTTGTGGGCTTGGCGATGATCGAGTCCACCGCCATCTATTGCTTCGTGGTTTCGATGATCCTCATTTTCGCCAACCCTTTCTGGAACCATGTCATTGCCCAAACGGCGGGGCATTAAGCCATGCTCATCGATTGGTTCACCGTCGGTGCGCAGACAGTCAACTTCCTCATTTTGGTGTGGTTGCTGAAACGCTTCCTGTATCGGCCTATCCTCCACGCCATTGATGAACGGGAACGGCGGATCGCCGCAGAACTCGCCGATGCCGACGCGAAAAAAGCCGAAGCGCAAAAAGAGCGTGACGACTTCCAACACAAGAACCAGATTTTCGACCAGCAACGTGCCGAACTCTTTGGCCAAGTGGCCAGTGAGGCAAAAGCCGAACGCCAACGTTTGCTAAATGAAGCACGTATGGCGGCTGAAGTGTTGCGGGACCAGTGCATGGAGACGCTGAAAAACGATGCCCATAACCTGAACCAGGCGATCAGCCGCCAAACCCAGCAGGAAGTGTTCGCCATAGCCCGCAAGGTGCTGGGCGACCTGGCTTCGGCAAGTTTGGAAGCGCAGTTGGGGGAGATGTTTGTCCGCCGCCTACGGGAGTTGGATGGCCCTGCAAAAACCAGCCTTGCCGAAGCCCTTGCGGTAGCTTCCGGGCCGGTCATAGTGCGTAGCGCGTTTGAACTGCCGGTCTTGCAATGCACGGCGATACGGCAAACGCTCAACGAAGCCTTGGCGGCTGAAACCGACATCCGTTTCGAGGTTTCAGCCGACCTGATCAGTGGCATTGAATTGGTGGCAAACGGCTGGAAAGTCGCCTGGAGCATCGCGGATTATGTTGCCGAGCTGGAAAAAAATGTCGGCGGACTGCTGGAAGAACAATGCAAGCCTAAGGCCCGCCCCGAGCCTAAGCCAGCACCCGCAAATACCCCCGCTGACGCCGAGGCCATTAAATGAGCGTGCCATCGGATACCTTGCAGCAAGTCTTCGAACGCACCTTCGCCGGGATCCGCCAAGGGCGGGAAGCGTTCACGCCGCAATTGGCCCCGCACGAAGTCGGCAGGGTCATGACGGTCTCCACGGGCATCGCCAAGGTGTCCGGGCTGCCGAATGTGGGGTATGAAGAATTGTTAAAGTTTCAAGGCGGTGTGTTTGGCATCGCCTTTAATGTCGATGAGGAGGAGATCGGCGTTGTGCTGCTCGGCGAATATGTGGCTTTGCAGGCTGGCGATGAAGTCACGCGCACCGGGCGGGTCATGGATGTGGCGGTCGGCGAGGGTTTGCTCGGAAGGGTCATCGACCCATTGGGCCGCCCGCTCGACGGTGGCGGACGGGTGATGGCCAGCCAGCGTTTGCCCATCGAACGCCCTGCGGCGTCAATTATGGACCGTGCGCCCGTCACCGTACCGCTACAGACCGGGCTTAAAGTGATTGACGCGCTGATCCCCATCGGACGTGGCCAGCGCGAGCTGATTTTAGGTGACCGGCAGACCGGCAAAACCGCCCTCGCGCTTGACGCCATCCTTAACCAGCATGACCAAAACGTATTGTGCGTTTATTGCGCCATCGGGCAGCGGGCGTCCTCTGTGGCGAGAACCGTAGCCATTTTGCGGGAGAAAGGTGCGCTGGCCTACACCGTGGTGGTGGTGACCGAGGGCAACGACCCGCCAGGCTTGGCTTATATCGCACCGTACGCCGCGACCAGTATCGCCGAGCATTTCATGGAAGCCGGACGGGACGTGCTGATCGTTTATGATGACCTGGCCCAACACGCCCGCGCCTACCGCGAGCTTTCCCTGCTGTTGCGTAGGCCGCCGGGCCGGGAAGCGTTTCCGGGGGACATTTTTTATATCCATTCCCGCCTGTTGGAACGGGCGACCCATCTGCGCAAGGAACTGGGCGGCGGCTCGCTCACCGCCTTGCCCATCATCGAGACCGAAGCGCAAAACATTTCCGCCTATATTCCGACCAATTTGATTTCCATCACCGACGGGCAAATTTACCTCTCGCCTACGCTGTTCGAGTTAGGGGTGCTGCCCGCCGTTGATGTCAGCAAATCCGTTTCGCGTGTCGGCGGCAAGGCGCAGCGGGCGGCCTACCGGGCGGTGGCGGGCGACCTCAAGCTGGCTTACGCCCAGTTTGAGGAACTTGAAACCTTTGCCCGCTTCGGTGCCCGTCTGGATGACAATACCCGCAAGGCCATCGAACATGGGCAACGCATCCGCGCCTGCCTCAAACAAGCCGAATCCGCACCCGTGTCCGTGCCTGCCCAAATCACCATCCTGCTGGCCTTGACCGCCGGGCTTTTTGAACGAGTGCCACTAGCCCAGATGGCGGACGCTGAAAAGGCCGTACAAGACGCCGCCGTCAATATCCCAACGGACGTGCTTGCCCGCTTGGAGGTTGCCGAAAACTTGGGCGACACAGACCGTCAGGCCATCATCGAAATCGCCCGGCTAGCGTTGCTCCGCTTCCAGTCCGGTGCAAACCCCGAGGCCAAATCCGCAAATCCCCCTTCTGCGCAGATTAAAAAACCATGAGCGGCAACATGGCGAACTTGCGCCGTAAAATCAACAGCGCCGATGACCTGCAATCTGTTGTCCGCACCATGAAAGCCTTGGCCGCTTCAAGTGTCGGCCAATACGAACAATCCGTACGTGCCTTGAACGATTACTACCGGACGGTGGAGCTAGGGCTAAATGTCTGCCTGCGGGCAAACGGCCTAGGGAATTTGAAATGGGGGAGTGACGGGCACAAGGCTTTTGATGTGGCGGGTGCGGTGGTGTTTGGCTCTGACCAAGGGTTGGTCGGGCAGTTTAATGAGGTGGTGGCCGGTTATGCGCTTGAAACCCTCGCGAAGCTGCCCGGCAAACCGCACATTTGGGCGGTCGGTGAGCGTGTCCATGCCCATTTGGCCGACGCAGGGTTCCCGGTAATAGGGTTGTTTGCCGTACCGAATTCGGTCAAGGCCATTGCCCCGTTGGTCGGGCGGATTTTGGTGGAGAGCGAAACGCGCCACGACCCTTCCGCCACTTTCGGCGCAGGGCAGGGCGAAGCTGCCGGGCTCTACCTGTTTTATAACCGCCCTACAGCCGAAGCGGCCTACGCCCCGTCTTGCCACCGCCTGTTGCCGCTGGATGAAAACTGGCGGCGTAAGCTTTATCAATTGCCTTGGCCGACCAAAAACCTGCCTGAAGTGATGGGCAGTGACATCGCCACCCTACGCGGACTGATCCGGGAATATCTTTTTGTCTCGCTGTTCCGGGCGTGCGCCGAATCGCTGGCCAGCGAAAATGCGAGCCGGCTGGCGGCGATGGAACGCGCCGATAACAACATTGACGAATTGCTGGAAAATTTCCACAGCGCTTTCCACCAGTTACGCCAGAGCGGCATCGACGAGGAATTGTTCGATGTGGTCTCTGGTTTTGAAGCCTTGTCCAATATAAAACGGTAGCCAGGCGGATCCAAATTCCTTGGCATCTTTAACGCCGCTTTTTGAACCTTCATTTGCCCCCCTCATTAGGTTAACTAACGTAAGCCAGCATTCTGGCTAGTGTAACCACCCCATAACCCCATGGTTTTTCGCTTTAACTGTGTCAAATGACACAATTTTTATATCTTATAAAATCATAATATTTTGATTTGTTTGAATAAATTATTTTCTAAGGTTTGTTGCCGGATAAAAACCATGCAAATTTTATGTAATTTCATCTGAAAGTGCGCCATATCGCCTAGTTTTTAATTGAACTGTGTTAAATGACAGGTTTTTATATTTAATGAAAAGCTAATATTGTGTTTTTTTTGAATATATTTTTTGGCATACATCATGCTTTGTCTAATGCGTAGGTAGATGTTTTTTGGGTCGTGGTGGGTCACAGCCATGGCCGGCAAAATGCAACATACATTACCCTATGCTGATTGGCTGCAAAAAATAGTTAATCAGGACGATAATCCCTGCGCCAGAGCGCCTGTTAATGGTGGGTTGGCTGCAATTTTTTAATCCTTTTAAAAAAACCAAGCGTCATACAAGGACAACATCGATGAAAATTAATAAATTAGCTAGCTTTACTTTATTGGCGACAGCGGGTTTCCTCGCTGCTTCAGCAAGCCTCGCAGCAACCCAGCCTAGCGAAATCACCAAATTTACTTTAAGGAAAACCACTGATGTTTTTACGGTAAAGAGTAAAGCTTGGAGCGACCCGGCCTTTGGTGATATGGGTTGGACGCATAGTTCCGATTGGGGGAGTTTTCTAGCTAGAAAAGGCCAAACAGTGACCATCAAATTGGTCTCTGAATCAGTGGGCATACATCCTGGCGCCACGGTTTGGTTTCGTGGGGCAGATGACACGTCCATAGATTCCTACGTTGTGGATCATTTTTATCCACAATACGCCAATTTCGCTAAATTTGGGGCGACTGATGAAACTACTGGCGAAAGCTTAGGCAATATTGTTATGCGCCATAAAGCCCATGGTTATGACCTAGACGGCAATAGCAGAAGCGTTAGACGTTTAAATGGCATAAAAGATGACGTGCCAGGCCAACTGGTATTGACGTTTACTGCACCAAATTCAGGTCATTACCAGTTTGTGGTTGGGGGGTTTAATCCCGACGTAGGTGTAGACACCACGCAGAAATACAACATTAACGTTAAAGTGACTGTCACTACGCCTTAAGCCACCTCTCGCCTAATTGACCCCGGTTGCCCCAACTTATAGGGCAACCGGGCAAAACCCTTTCAATACCACACACCTTGTCTTTTATGGCAAAGCAAATAATTTTATCCAATACCCGTTTGCCCTAAAGATAAAACAAAACAATCAGCAGGTCTTTTTATGTCCACAGTTCAGCGTGCCGACACCCTATTGGCCCATTTTATTTTACCTGGCATGGTGTTGATGGGGGCAATCCTTAGCACCGAGGTCAGCGCACATGGTGATACCCCACCTCCGCTCAAGGGCGTTGCAATGCCCATAACGCCCGGTTTGCTTGATGGTGACAGCCCTATTGTCACCAATAAAGCGGCGGCCATCCAGTTGGGCAAGGCCCTGTTCTGGGATACCCAGGTAGGCAGTGACGGTATGGCTTGCGGCTCATGCCACTTTCATGCCGGGGTTGACGGACGTTTCAAAAACCAGCTTGCCCCAGGGAAACTGCATAGATCCGCCACAACGGGGCAATCTTTTGAAGCGACCGCATCCGGTGGTGTCGGCGGGCCTAATTACATCCTCAAACGTAGCGACTTCCCGCTTTACCAACTGACGAACCCTGCCGATAGGGATTCCGCCGTATTATTCAGTACGGATGATGTCGTTGCATCGGCAGGCACATTTTTGTCGCGTTTTGAAGGCCTCAGCCAAGCTAAAAACGGTCACGATGACTGTTCTTCGAGAGCCGATGACATTTTTCATCTAGGGACATTAAATACCCGTCAAGTCCAGGCCCGCCAAGCGCCCAGCGTCATTAATGCGGGTTATAACTTCCGTAACTTTTGGGATGGTAGGGCCAACAATATTTTTAACGGGGTTTCACCTTTTGGTCTGCGTGACCAGGGTGCCGGTATTTGGGTTGTGCAAGCTGGTGGAAGCGTCAGCAAACAGCCGCTCCGGTTGGAAAACGCATCCTTGGCGTCGCAAGCCGTTGCCCCTCCTATGAACAACACCGAAATGTCTTGTAGGGAACGGACTTTCCCTGACATCGGGCGTAAATTATTAACCCGCCGGCCATTGGCGGCACAAGCCGTCCATGCTGAAGATAGCGTGTTGGCCGGGCTACGCGACCCTTCCGGCAAAGGTTTGAGGGTGTCCTATGATAATTTAGTCAAAAAAGCATTTGCGCCGCGTTATTGGTCATCAAAAACGGGCGATTTTGGGCGTCCTGCAGATCTGGCTGCCGCCCCTTATTCCCAGAAAGAAGCTAATTTTTCCTTGTTTTTTGGCTTGGCCCTGCAACTTTACCAACAAACCTTGGTTTCTGACCAAACCCCCTTTGATACGCCCCGTGTGCCAGGAAGCTTCCCCAAAATGCCGGAAGGTTTGGATAGGCAACAAAAACGCGGCCTGACAATTTTTCTTAACGCCCATTGCGCCGTTTGCCATGCCGGGCCAACCCTGTCCACAGCCGCCCATCCTGACATTGTCACGCCATCCAATAATTTTTCCTCGCAACGTTTAGTCAACCGAAAAACGATGAACGGGGCGTTCAATGGGAATGGCGTTGTCAACGGTATGCTGGATGAAGGATTTTTTAACACTAGCGTTGCGCCAACGGATAATGACGTAGGTGTTGGTGGTAAAGACCCTTATGGCAATCCGTTGTCTTTTAGCCAACAATATTTTGATAAGCTGCTTAATGGTACGCCAATGATAGACCCGGTCGCGGTCAATTCCTGCGACATGGACAATACTTTTGCCCAGGATTATTTGGATAGCGAACTGATGGATGACCCCTATATTGTCGGTAGCTGTGACACCCGTGGGCTTTATGCAAAAATACCGACGGTTCCGGTGTTGCTCGCGGAACTTCAAAAAAGGAAACAGGGCCGCGCCTTGGTGGCTATCAAAGGCGCGTTTAAAGTGCCCACCTTGCGCAATATCGAGCTGACCGGGCCTTATATGCACAACGGTAGCCTACTGACGCTGGAACAAGTCGTTGATTTTTATTTCAGGGGAGGGAACAACTTTAAAAATAGCCATCATTTTGCGACACTGGTATTTCCACAAGGCATTTCAAGCCCGGAAAAAGCGGATTTAGTGGCGTTCCTAAAATCATTGACTGACGAACGGGTGCGTTGGGAACGGGCCCCCTTTGACCATCCGCAGCTGATAGTGCCCCACGGGCATAAGGAAAGTGCGAATATCCAGCATCCCGAACTGGCGGCCGACCAATATTTACAAATTCCCGCAGTTGGCAGAAATGGCCGTGATACCACCTTAGGGCCGTTAAAACCCTTCCAAAGCTATCTCAAACCTTAATTTCATAAATGGTGCATAGCTTTGCAAGTTAATTGGCAAATTTAATTTAAAAAGTCCAATTAGCCATATCAAAAGGCTCCGTGCGGTAATTCCGCACGGAGCCTTTCAAATCCCCGCTTTTTCTTCGGACACCGCATTACTAATGCTTGTCACGCCTACCGGGAGACAGGGCGGCGGCGCCTCTTAAACCACGTCGCTCAAATTATTTTTTCAACCCTTGGAATCTTTCTTGGCTTTTTTCAAGGCTTTCTTTTCTTTTGGGCTGAGGGCTGGTTTTTTCTTGTCTTCCTTATTGCTTTTTTGTTCTTTACTCATAGTGTCAACTCCAAATTGATTGATGGGGCTTTTCTTAATATCCGTTAAATGCCACTGCTTCCAGCGCGCCGCCAACGAATTGAAAGGCCCCGAAAGCACACTATAGGCCTATTGCTTTAAGTATGCTTGGGTTTTGTATGGAGGGTAGGCCATTGGCTCCGTGTCGGGTAATAATGCGATGCTTTTTTTGTCCAGGAGCCCGTTATCTGGCTTGTGCGGCAGTTAGCCGTCGCTAAGCAAGCGCTTCAACAACTGACTTTAAGTTCATCAAGCCTTTTTCAAATTGTCCCCCGACCATTTTGTCGCAGTTCATGATCAAGCCCATTACCTTACCGATGAAATCGTTTCGGCCTGTCATCGTCCAAGTGACCTTGGTTTGGCCGCTATCGGCTTGGAAGGTGAATTCTGCGGAGTTGGTGCCTTTGAAAGGTTTTTGGAAATCTAACCTGAATTGGATGTATTCATCGGGGCGGCTATCGGTGATGGTCATGCTGCCCACGCCGACTTTGTTGTTGCCTGCCCAACCCATGACGGCTCCGATGCCCGATTCGGGGCCATCAAAGGTGGTTGTGGCGTTGGGGTCTAGTTTTGCCCAGGGCGACCAGGCATGCCATTTTTGCAAGGTGTTGACATGGGGAAATATGGCTGCGGCAGGCGCGGAAATTGTGGTTGTCCGGGTGACCCGGAATTCGGCCGGTTGCCTGGCTGCGATAATGATAAACACGATGACAGTGACTGCGGCAAAAATTAGGATGATTTCTAGCATGGGCTGTTTCCTCCCGTTGTTTGAAAGGCTAGGATTATAGAATAGCTTAGATGAAAAATCCGTTAAACATCAGCCACTTTTATTAATGATATGTGGCTTGTATCGTGGCGGTGCTATCCAATACAAGCATGTGCTGGCCGGAGCGGGCCATGCGGGCTTTCCGAATGCTGGGGAAGGTGGCTCTAAGGGGGAGGCGGGGTGCAAAAACGCATTTTGCACCCCGGTTTTTTCAGATTTCAGGATCGGTTTTGTTTGCCGCTACGTTTTCATTAACGCTTACGGCTTCCGGTGCTGGCTTGTTGCTTTCAGGCTGTTGGACGGCGACGGGTTGCCCCGCTGCCGGTTCTGGCGGTGCCGTGTGGGCGACGGCCTGCCCGGCAGCGGGCTCAGGCACTGCTGCAACCGGTGTTTCTGGAAGTACAGGAGCTACGGCTTCGAAAACAGCGATGATGGGTGCTACAGGTTCAGGTGGCTGGGCAGGTTCCGCCACAACATGGGGTGGCTTAGAATGATGCCCAACAGGCTGGACAACGTGTTCGACGGCAGCCTCAACTTTTGCGTCCGCCACGTGATCAGGGGCATGGCTTAGGTTGTTTTCTGGTGTGTTTTCAGACACCGAGGCGGTGACATCTTGGTGTTGGGCAGGGGCTTGTTTATGGGCATGCTCTTTCTGGTGACCCGTGTCGTCAAAACTGTCTTGAACCGCCAGTTGTTCCTCAAACTCGTCATTACCCTCAGTATTGTCTTCAGGTTTTTTGTAGTTAGGGTTACGGGGCCTTCTGCGGTTGGGGCCACGCCTGTTTGGGCGTCTGGATGCCGAACGGTTGTTTGCCTGCTCTTCGCTGGATTCTTCCATGGAGTTTTCCAGCTCCGGTGACGAGGTTTCCAGTCCGGCATTAACGTCATGGTCAATATAGTCTTTTACGGGCGCCTCTTCGGGGGCTGCGGCTAGGGGCGCAACAGCGGCTGGCGGAATGATATTCGGGCGGACGTTACGGCCTGGCCCCCTGAATTGGCGTGGCGCTTGTGCAGCTTCGTCCGGTTTGGCCGGTTTTTCCACATCCTGGCCTATGCCTGGTTCGCGCTCACGATCCCGGTTGTTTTTGTTACGGTTGCGGTTGCGCCTGGAGTTGTTGCGGCTACGGGCTGGAGGCGTTTCGGCGTTGGTTTTGGTTTCGACGGCTTCTACAGGGGCATCAGCGGCGGCCGGTGCGTCCTTGTTTTCTGGCTCGTTATTGGCCACTGCTCCGACCAGCTTGTGCCAGAAGCGTTTGATCAAGCCTGCGGCCTCATTCTTATGTGTTATGGGTTCAGGAATGTCGTGGATAAATTCTTGGATAAACGGCTTGTCAACTTTGGTTTTGACCTGCTGGGCAAAATCAGGGATGGTGATTTCTTCCGCTTTTATCTGGTTGTAACTGGGTTTCTCATCTGCCGTTTCCTTTTCTTTGATACGCTCTATCTCGTAAGCGGGCGTTTCCATGTGTTTGCTGGGCAGGATGACGATGCCGACCTTCAAACGGTTTTCAATTTGCTCAATGGCGCTGCGTTTTTCATTTAACAGGAAGGTCGCGGATTCAATCGGCAAATGCACAATGACTTTTTCTGTGCTTTTTTTCATCGCCTCTTCTTCAATCAGGCGCAACACCGATAGCGCGACCGATTCAACGTTGCGTATCGTGCCTTGGCCTTTACAACGCGGGCAGATGATTTGGGTGGAATCACCTAAAGAAGGCCGCATCCGCTGCCGTGACATTTCCAACAGGCCAAAGCGGGATATTTTGCCGGTTTGGATGCGGGCGCGGTCAATTTTAATGGCCTCCCGCAGATGGTTTTCGACACTGCGTTGGTTTTTGTTGGACATCATGTCGATGAAGTCGATGACGAACAAACCGCCCAAGTCACGCAAACGCAATTGGCGGGCGATTTCTTCCGCCGCTTCCAGGTTGGTGTTGAGTGCGGTTTCTTCGATGTCACTGCCTTTGGTGGCGCGCGCCGAGTTGATGTCTATGGACGTCAGTGCTTCGGTGTGGTCGATGACGATGGAGCCACCGGAAGGCAAGGACACTTCGCGGTTATAGGCGACTTCGATTTGCGCTTCAATTTGGTAGCGGTTGAACAGCGGCACGGCGTCTTGGTACAACTTGGCTTTGGGCAAGAAATGGGGCATGACTTGCTTCAAGAATTTTTGCACCAAAGCGAAGGATTCTTGGTTGTCGATCAGGATTTCATCGACATCGCCGCGCAAGTGGTCACGCAGGGCGCGGATGATGACGTTGCTTTCTTGGAACACCAAAAACGGGGCTTTTTGTTCGCTGGATGAGCGTTCGATGGATTCCCATAACTGCATCAGGTAGTTCAAGTCCCATTGCAGTTCTTCGGCATTTTTGCCGCAGCCAGCAGTACGGACGATCAGTCCCATATTGTCAGGGATAGTCAAGGAAGCCATGACTTCGCGCAATTCGCTACGGGTTTCGCCTTCAATGCGACGGGAAATGCCGCCTGCTTTGGGGTTATTGGGCATCAGCACCAAATAAGTTCCGGCGAGGCTGATATAGGTGGTCAAGGCCGCGCCTTTGTTGCCGCGTTCTTCCTTTTCAATCTGGACGACGATTTCCTGGCCTTCTTTGATCAGGTCTTTTACAGAGGCACGGCGGCCTTCTTCGGCACCTTCCGGCGCATTACGGTAAGCTGGGGAGATTTCTTTGAACGGTAAAAAACCGTGTTTTTCTGCGCCATAGTTGATGAAGGCGGCTTCTAAACTGGGTTCTACGCGGGTGATGATGCCTTTATAAATATTGGATTTTTTTTGTTCTTTTGATGGTACTTCTATGTCAAAATCATATAGTTTTTGACCGTCTACCAAAGCGACCCGCAGTTCTTCCGCCTGCGTGGCGTTGATAAGCATTCTTTTCATTGTGTATCCTTGTGGTGTCCTGCTCCATGGTCAGACTTTATTAATCAGACTGGCTTAATTTCTAGTGCAAAGTGAGTCATCAATACAATAATGGCGATAGGGGTGAAAAATACCATCAATTGGGCTTTTACAGTGCTATTGTTGGTTTATCGGCGTTGGTTTATCGGCGCATTGTTGTGGGTATCTTGCTCTGCAACAATGAAGGCAACGATACTTGCGCTCACAAATACTAAGTCAAATCAGTCTTAGTGGTAAATTCTGTTTTCAGCAGGAGTTTAAAATCGCGCATCTAGGGTCGAGCGATGAACCCGAAAATTCTTTTGTTATGAAGCCGAAAGTTAGCGGCGTTATGGGGTTGCCCTGTCAACTTCAGGTTTTTGCCCCAAGCCAGTTCCGTCATGGGACTGCGGGGCGGTATGTTTTTTTTGAAAACGTGCTTAATATAGCAACCTTATCGCCCTACAGCAATTTAAAGAATCAATCCAGTCCATAATACTGATATTATTTACTCATAATGACTACAACAGAGCAGAGCTCGTCCCCCAAAGTCCAACTGGTCGAGATCACCGAAGAGCAATGCGACCAGCGCTTGGACAATTTTTTAATCACGTTCCTGAAAGGTGTGCCCAAAAGCCATATTTACCGGATTGTCCGTAAAGGGGAAGTCAGGGTGAATAAAGGCAGGGTCGATGTGAAATACCGTCTGGAAACGGGCGATATTGTGCGTGTCCCGCCCGTCAGGGTCGCGGAAAAAGCCCCCGAATTGTTTGTCGGCCATCATTTGCAAGACGCGCTCGAACAAGGCGTTTTATTTGAAGATGAAGCGTTTATGGTCATCAACAAGCCTGCCGGTTATGCGGTGCATGGCGGCAGCGGCGTCAATTCGGGCATTATCGAAGGATTACGGTCTATCCGCCCCAATGCGCCTTTTTTGGAACTGGTGCATCGCCTTGATAAGGACACGTCCGGTTGCTTGCTGGTTGCCAAAAAACGCAGCGCCCTAAAAAAACTGCATACCTTGTTCCGCGAGGACCAGGTGCAAAAGACGTACATTGCTTTGCTGGCGGGCCGATGGGAACGCAAAAAACTGGTCGTCAATGCGCCGTTGCAAAAAAACCTCACCCAAGGTGGCGAACGCATGGTGTTTGTCAGCAAGGCGGGCAAGGAAGCGGAAACCCTATTCCGGAGGATAAAGCTATTTGCCGATTCCACCTTGGTCGAAGCCGCGCCCAAAACCGGACGCACCCATCAAATCCGCGTCCATGCCGCCACTAGCTTGGGGCATCCGATAATCGGCGATGAGCGCTATGGCCAGGACGAAGCCAACAAAGCCTTCCGCAGCCGGGGTTTTAAACGCATGTTCTTGCATGCCGCCACCTTGCAATTCCAGCATCCGGTCTCCGGTGCGCTATTGACGGTTTCAGCCCCTTTACCCCAACAACTGGATGATTTGATAACCTATGAAGAAAAAAGCCTTTGATTTAATTATATTCGATTGGGATGGGACATTAATTGACTCGATAGACTGGATCACCCATTGCTTGCAAACCGCAGGCGTATTATGCGGTTATCCCGTCCCTGAGCGGCAAGCCGCCAAAGATGTCATTGGCCTGTGCATTCATTCGGCCATGCAGGCTTTGTTTCCTGATGCCGATGATGAAAAAATCGAAGCATTGGTGGGCCATTACAGTAAGGCCTATTTTTCCAAACAAATCCGCCAAGATGATTTGTTTACTGGCGTTTATGACATGTTGGTGCAACTGAGGGCCAACGGTTATCAGCTTGCCGTCGCCACGGGCAAAACCCGTGCAGGCCTTGATGAAGCGTTGGCTGGCACGGGTACGTCAGAGTTGTTTTGTGCGACCCGGTGCGCTGATGAAACCGCGTCCAAACCTGACCCGCGCATGTTGCATGAAATTATAGGACAGGCCCAAGTCGCCAAGGAACGTGTGCTAATGGTCGGCGATTCCATACACGATTTGCAGATGGCACAAAACGCGCAAATTGCGTCCATAGGCGTTGCTTGCGGGGCGCATACTGAAGGTCACTTGCAACAATACAAGCCGTTGCGCTGTCTACAGCTGCCTACGCAATTACTGGAAATCATTTAAGGTTAAATATAATGGACAATCAACAAGATAACTCGACAAAACCCGCCAGTGCAGCGGGATGGGAACATGAGGTTTTAGAAAAACTGGTGTTCGCGGCCCTTTCGGAACAAAAAGCCACCCGCCGTTGGGGGGTATTTTTTAAATCGCTTTTGTTTTTGTATCTTTTGGTTTTGCTGGGCATCGCGGTTTATCCAAAAATCAAAATGGATAAGGGTTCCACTGGCCATACGGCGGTCATTAATTTGGTGGGCATGATCGCTGAAGGCAAGGACGCCAATGCCGCCGATTTGATTGAAAGCCTACGGGATGCCGTTAAGGATGAAAATACCAAGGGCATCATCATCCACGCCAATTCCCCTGGCGGTAGCCCGGTGCAATCGGCTTATGTCTACGATGAAATCAGGAAAATCAAAAAAGAACACCCAAAATTGCCCATTTATGCGGTCGTCAGCGACATTTGCGCATCGGGTTGCTATTACATCGCCTCTGCCAGTGACAAGATTTTTGTCAACCCCGCCAGTTTGATTGGCTCAATAGGCGTGTTGATGGATGGCTTTGGCTTTGTCGATGCGATGAAAAGCCTAGGTGTGGAGCGCCGGTTACTGACGGCTGGAACCCATAAGGCGATGCTTGACCCGTTCTCGCCACCTAAAGACGATGAAACGGCCTATATGAAGGATTTGCTTAATCAAGTCCACCAGCAATTTATCACCGCTGTCAAAGCCGGGCGCGGTGAGCGTTTGAAAGAAACGCCGGATATGTTCTCAGGTTTGGTCTGGACGGGCGAAGCAGGCGTCAAGAATGGCATCGCGGATGAGTTTGCCGATGAAGATAAAGTGGCGCGTGACATTATCGGTGCTGAAAAGCGGGTTGATTTTACCCAGCAAGAGGCGTTGATAGACAAGTTGGCGGGGAAATTGGGCGCGTCATTTGGGCATGTGGTTAGCAACGTGTTGCAGACGCCGTCGTTGCGTTGATACGGTTTGGCCTATAGCAACCGCCCTTCCGGTTTGGATTGCCGGAAGGGTGGCGGTGTTGGGCCAACGCCAGCACACAATTAAGCGCGGGTTCAGGGTGGGGCGTTAAGCTATCATCCCTACACAAAAAGCACTTTCTTTGTTGTGGTTCAACCCTCTGGCGAATCTTATGAAAAACTTGATCCCTATCATTTTATTAATGCTGTTTTCTGGGAACGGCTGCTTTGCTGAAGGCGAAATTGCCCGTCCCGAAATGGTAAGCCAAACCATCAGTTTGGAACGTGCAGCCAACCAGCTGGTTAAAGACGAAAACAACCGCATACTGGGCGCGGAAACCGAACAGATAAACGATAGGTCTATCCACGTCATCAAGGTCTTGACCGGACAAGGCCATATCCGCCACTTTAAGTTCGATGCCGAAACAGGCCAATTAATCGATTAACTCACGTTGAGGACATCATGCGTATTCTAGTTGTTGAAGATGAAATAACGCTTTGTGAACAAATCCAACATTTTTTTGCCGAGCGGGGGTTTGCTGTGGATACCGCCCATAATGGCAGTGACGGTTTTTACATGGGTAAGGAATTTCCCATTGATGCGGCGGTGGTTGATATTGGTTTGCCGGATTTTTCAGGCATCGAACTGATCAAGCGCCTACGCAAGAACAAAATTGCCGTCCCTATTTTGATCCTGACCGCACGTAGCCGTTGGCAGGAAAAAGTCGAAGGGCTGGAAGCCGGGGCCGATGATTATCTGGTCAAGCCGTTCCATTATGAGGAATTGTTGGCGCGGATCAATGCGCTGATCCGGCGTTCGGCAGGGCAGTCGCATCCGATCCTCACCCATGACAATATCGAGCTGGACACCGTCGCCCAGGAAGTCAGTGTGTCCGGTGTCAAACTCGAACTTACAGCCTACGAATATAAAGTGCTGGAATATCTGATGTTCCGCAAAGGCGAGCTGATTTCCAAATCCGTCCTGACCGCGCACATTTACGATGAAGACTTTGACCGCGACAGCAATGTCATCGAAGTGTTCATCGGCCGTTTGCGCAAAAAGCTCGACCCCGACGGAAGCCGCAAACCCATAGAGACCTTACGCGGGCGCGGTTACCGCATCCCCGCAACCTCCTGAGTATAGCCGTTGCGCCTTAAATCCCTCAGTTTCCGTCTGTTAGTTGCCGAAGGGCTGGCGCTCACCGTCTTTTTTGCATTGGTCGCCATCATCCTTGAACAAGGTTTTCGTGACAGTGCCGAACAAGCCCTAAAAGAACGTCTGCAAGTGCAGATTTATTCCCTGTTGTCATCAGCGGAAATCAATAATGCAGGCGAGCTGAAAATGCCCGAACACTTGCCGGAACCGCGTTTTATCAATCCGGGTTCCGGGCTATACGGTTTTATCCAACAGAAAAAAAACCAATTGCTCTGGCGTTCGCCTTCGGCGATAGGTTTGGATGTCATCACCCCGCCGCCATTAAATGTCGGGGATTCCTTGTTTTCATTCGACAAGCACGGGCGTTATGTCCTGCATTACGAAGTGTTTTGGCAAAACGCCTCCGGTGTTGAACGTGAATACACCTTCACCGTCGCCGAAGACGCCCAGTTTGTCAGGAACCAAGTGGAGCAGTTGCAAGAAACCTTGCGCGTCTGGTTGCTGTTTATTGGTGTCGTGCTCGTGACCATCCAGTTTGCGCTCTTGCGCTGGAGTTTAAAGCCTTTACGCAGCATCGCCACCGACTTGGAAGCGATAGAGCAGGGCAATAAAACCCTGTTGGATGGCACGTATCCCAGCGAATTGAAAGGCCTGGTCGGCAACCTCAATGCCTTTATCACCATGGAACGGGCGCATTTGGAGCGTTACCGCAACAACCTTGCCGATTTGGCGCACAGCCTCAAAACCCCGTTGGCCATTTTACGTGGCTGTGTCGAATCGTTCAGCGCCAACACTGAAACGGTTAAGGAACAAATTTCGCGCATGGATGAAATCGTCGAGTACCAACTGCACCGTGCCGCTGCCCAAGGCAAACAGAAAGTCATCAAAACCGTAGATTTGCCGCTCATCATCAACAAGATCACAATGTCGTTGAACAAAGTCTATCTCGATAAGGGCATCACTATCACCGCCATCATGCCGGAATCCTGTTTGATTTATTGCGAAGAAGGCGATTTGTATGAAATCGTCGGCAATCTGCTTGATAACGCCTGCAAATGGTGTAAGCACAGCGTTAAGGTCAGTGTCTCAATCAATGTCCGCAATAACCGCCGCAATTTTTCTGTGCAGATACAAATTGAAGATGACGGGCCTGGTATCCCGCCAGGAAAATTCAACGAGATTTTAAAACGGGGTGTGCGGGCGGATGAAAATATCCATGGCCACGGCATTGGCATGAGCGTGGTTTATGAACTGGTCACGCTGCTGGGGGGCAAGTTGGAAGGAGGCAAAAGTACGCTTTTGGGGGGGATGAAGTGGGCCGTTTATTTGCCATGAGGGCCGGGTGTGATTATTCCTCGGACGGATGTGCAGGAGCTGCCATATCTCAGCCCAAATCCGGAAGCACTGTTTTTTTTTAAGTTGCGGCTTCTTTTACGGGCATAAAGTATTTCGGGGATGGTTCCGCAACTGTCGGCTAAACCTTCGCCTTGGCAGGGATTGCCGGAATCCAGCGTACCAGGATGAGCCAAAAATGACTGGCAGACGGAAATCCGGCTGCTTCCAAATATACCCGCCATTTATTCGGCTTCGCTTGCCCCGATAGTTGAGGCGTTACTGGACGCTTGAGTTTACTATTGGTAACAACGGCGAATGACCCTAGGGGGCAACCATAACCTGGATGGTTGCCCGGACTTATCGCATTAAAGGACTAAGTTTATGGCTGAAGGTGGCAGGCCAGTGACTTGAATATTAAAATCTGCCTGGGTGTCGCCATCAATATCACCAGAAAGGTAATTCAGGGTGAAATCAAAACGTAATTCCCCTTCCGCTCCACTAAACTGATTGCTGCTAATGTAAGTGAATGCTTGGTTGCCGCTTTCATTGCTGACGGCATCAATGGCTGAAAGGTCAATCTTATCGGTAAGGCCAAAGTCTGTGATGCTGTCTTGGGCATTGAAATAGAAAGTTTGTACAGGGCTTTGCAAATCATCTATAGATAAAAACTTGAAGGTATCGTTACCGGCACCGCCTGTAAACATGTCAGAACCTTGACCGCCCACTAAGGTATCGTTACCGTTCCCGCCGGAAAGGGTATCATTGCCTGAGCCTCCGGTTAGGGTATCATCCCCGTCCCCACCGTTCAGGGTGTCATTGCCCATGCTTCCGTTTAGGTTGTCGTTGCCCGCCAAGCCGTTCAACATGTCATTGCCGTTGCCAGTGGTTTTGGTGTCCGCCGCCCCGGTGCCTGTGAATGTCTGGTCTGTGGCGACAACCAACTTGTTGGTGCCGGCACCGGTTTCTTGCAGCATTTTGCTGAAATTAGCCAGTTGGATAGTCGCATCTTCCTGGTAATCGCCATCAAAATCAAAAGACAGATAGGAGCCAACCCCATTCCCGCTGAAGCTTGAGCCTTGGATAAAACGGTATTGTCCGGTTTCACCGCTAAACTCGGCGTCACCGATAAAGTCACCCCATAATTGGAAGTTTTGGATATTGATAAATAGCTGGTCGCCAGCACTAAAGTCGGTGATGACGTCCCCTTTAATGCCGTCGGCTTCAGTGAACCTGAAAGTGTCAATGCCAGTGCCGCCTATGTAAACATCCTTGCCATAGCCACCGTCTAAAATATCATTGCCGGCACCACCGAAAAGATGGTCGCTGCCTTCGCCGCCGATCAAGGTGTCGTTGCCGCCCTTGCCTAATAAGCGGTCATTGCCGGAACCACCCGTTAATGGATCGTTTACAGCGTCGGTGCCTGTTAAAATTTGATTAGGGGCGACAACCAATAGGCCCGAATCCGGCGCTGTTTCGATGAAATTGACCTTAGTTTTTAGTTGTATTGACACATCGGCCTCAGCATCGCCATTGGTGTCAATTTCAATGCGGGTCGGATAATAGGATAAAGCCGGAGAGTAGGCTAAATTGAAATCGCCACCATCGCCATAACGGATTTCCCCTGCCACGCCGTTAAATTGTTGGTTGCCAATAAAATGATGGGCGGCAAGTGCTGAAAAATCAATACGGTCACCCGTGACAAAGCTTTGGATAACATCACCTTTGGCATCGGTGGCATTTTTATATTGGTAGGTATCGTTACCGGCTCCGCCATGAAGCGTATCGGCTCCTGCCCCACCTTCCAAAATATCGTCGCCCGTACCGCCGGAAAGCCAATCGGCGCCAGTGCCGCCACGTAAAATGTCGTTACCGCCCAGACCGAACAACGCATCTGTGCCCGCCGTGCCAATTAAATTGTCTACGCCAGCCGTCCCCACTTTAATTTTGATCGTCATTTATTTATCCTCGTGTAAAAGTTAATATTTTTGATTAAATCATTATTATCCAGTGGTCATTCTGCCTACCTTTGATTTCCTGAAAACAGGATGGCGTTAATGGGGCTCCACTAGCCGCCCAAAGTAGGTTGTGCGGGTTTCGCTATGCTGGGCTTCCAAACCCTATATCGTTAACCTAGCGAAGTGCTGATTAAATCATCCGGTATAACCTAACACAAGGGGAGCCTAAAAATAGGGGGGTAATAGCCGTTTGGAAGCATTTGCCATAAGTCTGTTAGGCCTGGATGGGCTAGTTGTCCGGCGATATGTTAGGTGGGCGTTTTGCCTACCGGCCACTGCCCAAAACTAAAATGGCTTGCTATCCGTAGCATAGCCAGATGTTTACAAGCCCCGCAACAAATCCCCTTTAATATCCTCAATATTCTCCAAGCCTACCGAAACCCGGATCAGGCCGTCCATAATCCCCGCCGCCGCCCGTGCTTCCGGGCTTAAGCGGCCGTGCGTGGTGGTTGCCGGATGGGTGATGGTGGTCTTCACGTCGCCCAGGTTCGCGGTGATGGACAGCAAACGGGTCGAATCAATCAACCGCCACGCCGCTTCTTTACCACCTGCCACTTCAAAACTGACGATGCCGCCGAAATGGCTTTGCTGGCGTTTGGCAAGCTCATGTTGCGGATGCGAAGCCAAACCGGGGTAATAGACTTTGCTGACGCCCGGTTGGGCCTCCAGCCACTGCGCTAAGGCCAAAGCATTGTCGCAATGCGCTTTCATGCGGATCGCCAAGGTTTCCAATCCCGACAGGAACACCCAGGCATTGAACGGGCTCATGGCCGCGCCGCCCGTACGCAAATACGGGTAAACCGATTTTTCGATGATCTCCTCGCTGGCGATCACCGCGCCACCGACACAACGGCCTTGCCCGTCGATGTACTTGGTCGCCGATTGCACGACAATATCCGCGCCTAAGGCCAAAGGTTTTTGTAGGGCAGGGGTGCAGAAGCAATTATCCACCACCAACAAACTGCCATTTTGATGGGCGAGTCCGGCGAGTCCGGCAATGTCGGCGATGCCCGTCAACGGGTTGGATGGGGTTTCCAAAAATAAAAACCGCGTGTTGGGTTTGATCGCCGCCGCCCACGCCGCCGTGTCGGTCAAATCGACAAAATCACAGCTGACGCCGAATTTGCCAAAATAATTTTCAAACATCAGTACCGTGTTGCCGAATACGCCGCGTGAACAAACGATATGGTCGCCCGTTTTCAACAAGCTCATCCCCACCGCCATAATCGCCGCCATGCCGGAGGAAAACGCCAAACAACGTTCGCCCTGCTCCATCAACGCCAGCCGTTCCTGGAAGGCGCGGACGGTGGGGTTGGTGAAGCGCGAGTAAATATTGCCGGGTTTTTTGCCGGAAAAGCGCAAGGCCGCTTCTTCCGCACTGGCGAACACATAGCTGGAAGTGGGGAAAATCGCGATGCTGTGTTCGTCTTCCTGCGTGCGTTGATGTCCGGCGCGTATGGCTTGGGTTTCTAGGGAGTAGTCGTTCCAGTTGATGTCGGTCATGATTGATAAGGATTCAAATAAGGTGTGATTTAAGACAGGGCAATAGTTTAGCGTAAAAGTGAAATATCCGGCATTCTGTAGCAAATGCACAAAGCCTGATTCTTTAAGGCTAAGGAATGGGTATGAAACAATTTTGCCAATTGCCAGCCAGAAGTTCGCGGTAAGCCAGTTTAGTAGGGTGGGTCACGCTTTTTTGCCCACCACATTGGCCGCTGGCATATCAGGCAATTATTTACCGCAACGCCTTCTCCCAACGGCTAACCAAGGCCGAAGCGATGCTATTGCCATACACATTGGTCGCGCTACGACCCATGTCCAGCACTTGGTCTATGCCCAGCAGCAACAGCAAACCCGCTTCAGGGATTTTGAACATGGACAAGGTTGCCGAGATGACGATCAACGAGGCCCTGGGCACGCCCGCGACACCTTTGCTGGTGAACAGCAACACCAAGAGCATCAGCAATTGGTCTGCCAGGGGCATGTCAATGCCGTAAGCTTGGGCGATGAACAGCACGGCGAAAGTCATGTACATCATGCTGCCGTCTAGGTTGAATGAATAACCCAGCGGCAACACCAAACCGCAGACTTTTTCATCACAACCGAAACGTTCCAGTTGTTGCAACAATTTGGGGTATGCGCTTTCGCTGCTGGCGGTGCCAAAGGCCAAGAGCATGGGTTCGCGGATGTGGCGGATCAATGACAACATCCGCCGTCCCAGGAACAGGCAAGCGAAGCCGCCCAGCAAGCTGCACAGCAACAACAGGCCAAAATAGAACTCGCCGATAAATTTGCCGTAAGACAGCAACACGCCGATGCCTTGTTGGGCGATCACCGAGGCCATTGCCGAAAACACCGCCACAGGGGCGTAGTGCATGACGTAGCTGGTGACTTTGAGCATGATGTGCGCCAGCGAATCCAGCAATTTGACAAAGGGATGCGCCAGTTCTCCTAAGGACGCGCAGGCGATGCCGAAGAACATCGAGAACACGACGATTTGCAAAATCTCGTTGGCGGACATGGCTTCAAAGATGCTTTTCGGGAAGATATGGGCGACAAAGTTGCTCAGCGTCGGTTTGACGTTCGGCAAGCCGCTAGCCGCATCGGCAGGCGGTAAGGGGATATGCAGGGAATTGCCCGGTTCAAAGACATTCACCAGCAACATGCCCAAAAGCAGGCTGGCGATGGAGGCCGAAAAAAACCACAGCATGGCTTTAAGGCCGATGCGCCCGACGGTATGGATGTCGCCCATTTTCGCCATGCCCACCACCAGCGTGGCGAACACCAGCGGCGCGATGATCATTTTCACTAAACGCAGGAACACATCCGTCAGCATGTTGAGCACGGCGACGATCTGGGCCAGCAGTGGGTCGTGCTGTCCTACCCCGCCTAGCGTCAGGTTCAGCGCTTCACCCAACGCGACGCCTAAAACCAGGGCGATGGCGACGTACAGGGTTTGGCGGTTGGGTGCTTGGGGGTGATGGTGTGTATGGGTGGTCATAGCCAGTCCTGGTGAAAAATAAGCCAATTATAAGGCCGGGTAGGGTTCATGGCCCGGCATCCTGGCTGGATTGACGATGCCCGAGAGTTAGGGGCGGGGCATTGTATCAAAGGGTGGGGTGTTGCTTGTTTCAGGGCCGTTGTCCAGTTGTTGGTGAGCTTACAAAAAACCAATGCCCAGTACGATCAAACTGCAAAAAATGGCGAAGATTAATGCAAAACGCAATTTCTGTTCGCGTTCGGCGATGTCACGGAATTCCTCCAGCTCATCACGCAATTCCAGGAGGGCATTTTGTAATTCGGTATCGTTGTTGGCGATATGGCACAGAGGGTTTTCTGCCTTGAGACGGGTAAGGTAGTCTTGCTGCAATTGACGCCGCCCGGCTTGATAGCCTAAGGGGTCGGGATAGTCCGGGTCACTGGGTAGGTCGAGCTGGGCGACTGGCAAGTCCCGCCAGCATTCATCACCTACGATAATGAGCCAGGTTTTTTTGTTTTGGCCGTGCGCGTATAGGAATTCAAGCTGGGTGTAGGAGACGGGGCCGAATTTGCTGTCCACGTCCGTTATCCCGATGCCGTAGGCTTTTCCTGCGATTTGCACCAAACCTTCGCAGGCGTCGATTTTGTCCTGTAACATTTGCCGGAATTCGTCAGGCGCGTTAGGGATGGCTTCTTGCCATACCGGTTCAAAGCCCAGCGAGTGGATGGTGGCGGCTACAAATTGGCGGGCAGTATGTAATTCTGTGCTGACGGCAGAAATGAAGATACTTGGATGGCTCATGGGCATTTGTTGGTTGGGATGCATTGTTGTTTTTTAGGCATGTTAAGTCAGTTTTACATAAATGTCTCTGAAAAAACAACAGCTACGCTCTACCTGTACGGATCCTCTATGGCAATGTGCCTAACCATCTCACTTTATAGATTAATTGTTTGGTGTAGGAATCGGAACGGGTTCCGTATGGCGACATCAAGCATTGCCGGAATGGGGTTTAACTACCTATAAGCTAGGGACGGGCTACACGTCGCGTCCCGCCATTTTCCTGGAAGCTCCCATTTTGAGTTGTTAACCTTATCCGGTAATGGGGTGGTGGTCACGTCCGGTTTGGACATTTATGGACGAAGGCGCATCAAGGCGGCGCATTGCCCAGGGTTGGCAAACCCCTTGCCAGTAGCCGAAAGGCATTCAGGTAAGGGCGGGCAAGTGGGGGGCGCTTGTGCCTAACAGGGTTTGTGGCAGGCTCCCCCCTATCTGTGGATTTACCGGCCTAACACGTCATTCCGTGCGCCTTCGGCTATCGTGGTGACTTGGGCTATCAGTGCTACTGGGGCATTCAGTTCTTGCAGCGTTGCAGTTAGGTGTTCCATTACGGCATCAAAGTGGCTATCGTCCAGACCCATTTTAACCAGGTGCGCGTGTGCGGTGCGCATATCCGTGCCGGTATAGTTGTTGGGCCCACCAAACGCCATGGTTAAAAAGGCTTTTTGTTTCGCGGCTTGTTTTTCCATATCGGAGTTATCGAAAAACCGGTTGATACGGTAATCAGCCAGGACTTTACGGTAAAAAATATCGACTGCGGCATCAATCGCAGCTTCACCACCCAGTTGTTCAAATAGGCTAATGTTCGGGCTTTCTTGCGTCTCACTCATGGTCTTCTCCTGTTTATTGTTATTAGTTTTGATGCAAGCCGTTGCTTACTTTTAAAAGTGTATCCCAATGCAAATTCTTGTGCAATATTTAACTTGTATAAGTAATTTATGGCATAATCATAGGCCACTTATTGGTTTCAGGATGGACGTATATGCCGCAAAAAATTAGCTCCCGCCAACATGAAATTCTTGAACAGTTACTGGAAAACCGTACAGGTTTAAGCGTAGATGCGCTAGCCGCAATGTTGGATATTTCCCGGACCGCCGTACAACAACATTTCGTGGCTTTGGAAGGGGAGGGTTACATCAAGAAAACGGCGTCGAACAAAACAGCCGGACGGCCCGTGGCGATTTATGGCATTACCGATAAGGGCATCAATTATTTTCCAAAACAATATGCTTGGTTTGCCGAATTAATTGTCAGTGATTTGCAGGAGGGGATGGGGGAAGAGGCATTTGGCGCTTATATGCAGCGCTTGGGCGGGAAACTGGCGGATAAATTAAAGGCCCAGTTTATCGGCAAAGCGCCCGACGGGCGTTTGCGGCAGCTCCTGCGCATTATGGCGGAGTTGGGTTTCCAAGTGCAACAGGAAATTGATGTGGAGGCACAGCAGCCAGTTATTAAAGCCAGGAACTGCATTTATCATGATGTCGCCCGGCAATATCCCGCCTTATGCCAGTTTGACCTTGCCTTGATGTCATCGTTATTGGCAAAGGAAGTGCAGCAGTTGGGCTGTATGGCGAAGGGGGAGTGTGTGTGCCGGTTTAGGATTGGCAAGGATTAGCAATGCCAGCAAACCGGCCCCACAAGGTTATGGAGACCCGTGGGGCTAAGGGAAGCAAAGCGGCCGTTATCAGGGATTGGAGCCGTTTTTTTTCTGCTCGGTTTCATAAACCAGATAGGGTTCGGAATGCCCCAATACCACGCTTTCGTCAACAACTACTTTGGAAATGTCGTCTGTGGACGGCAGTTCGTACATCGTGTTCAGCAGGATGTTTTCGACGATGGTGCGCAAACCGCGGGCGCCAGTTTTACGCTCCATGGCTTTACGGGCAATTGCGCCTAACGAGTCCTCGCGGAATTCCAGCTCCGTGCCTTCCATGTCAAACAAATGTTTATATTGTTTGACTAGGGCATTTTTAGGTTCGGTCAAGATTTGGATTAGCGCGGCTTCATCCAGTTCTTCCAGTGTCGCCACTATTGGCAGACGGCCTACGAATTCAGGGATCAAGCCATATTTGATCAAGTCTTCAGCTTCCACTTCGGCAAACAATTCGCCGACATTTTTGGTGTCGTCTTTTGAATTTACCTCAGCAGAGAAGCCGATGCCGCCTTTTTCAGTCCGCGCTTTGATGACACGGTCGAGCCCGGCAAATGCACCGCCAACAATGAACAAAATATTCGCTGTGTTGACGTGCAAAAACTCTTGGTTCGGGTGTTTACGGCCACCTTGTGGAGGCACGGAAGCAATGGTGCCCTCAATCAATTTTAAAAGGGCTTGCTGGACACCTTCGCCGGAGACATCTCGGGTGATGGATGGGTTCTCCGCTTTTCTGGAGATCTTATCTATTTCGTCAATGTAAACGATGCCAGTCTCGGCTTTTTCCACGTCGTAATCACATTTTTGCAGGATTTTCTGGATGATGTTTTCGACATCTTCGCCGACATAACCGGCTTCCGTCAACGTGGTGGCATCGGCAATCGTAAAAGGCACATCCAATAAACGGGCCAGCGTTTCCGCCAGCAACGTCTTGCCTGAACCGGTCGGGCCAATCAGCAAGATATTGCTTTTAGCCAGCTCAACGGTGTCTTTTTTGCTTTTGTTGCGCAGGCGTTTGTAGTGGTTATAAACCGCTACGGCAAGGATTTTTTTGGCTTTTTCTTGGCCAATGACGTAGCTGTCGAGCTCGTTTTTTATATCCTTGGGTTTAGGCAGCTCGGTGTTGCCTATCCCCCCGCCAGTTTCATCCGCCAGTTCATCTTTTATGATGTCATTGCACAATTCAACGCATTCATCACAAACATAGACGGAAGGCCCCGCAATCAGTTTGCGGACTTCGTGCTGGCTTTTGCCGCAGAAAGAACAATAAAGCAATTTATCGTCGTCTTTGATACTCATAATTGACTCCCGCAAGCGTCAGTACTCTCGGTACTGGTCATCGAACTATCCAAGGTTACTGCTCAGCGGCAGTGATGCGGTTGGCCAAGACCTTATCAATCAGGCCATAAGACACTGCGTCACTGGAGCTTAAAAAGTTGTCCCGATCAGTGTCTAGCGCAACTTTTTCGAGCGGTTGGCCGGTGTGATGGGAAAGGACCCTATTGAGCTTGTCGCGGATATTCAAAATTTCCCGTGCATGGATGTCAAAGTCAGAAGCCTGGCCCTGAAAGCCGCCTAAGGGCTGGTGTATCATCATCCTGGAATGCGGCAGGCAGTAACGTTTGCCAGCTGCGCCGCCAGTCAGCAGCAACGCCCCCATGCTCGCCGCTTGGCCTATGCACATGGTGCTGACGTCCGGTTTGATGAACTGCATGGTGTCATAGATGGACATCCCTGCCGTGACTGAGCCACCCGGTGAGTTGATGTACAAATGGATGTCTTTGTCGGGGTTTTCTGATTCCAGAAACAGCAACTGGGCGACGACAAGATTGGCCATGTAATCTTCAACCTGGCCGACCAAGAAAATGACGCGTTCTTTCAATAGCCTGGAATAAATGTCGAAAGACCGTTCGCCCCTAGCGGTTTGCTCAACTACGATTGGGACTAGGCCGCCGGCGGCTTCTATTTGGCTGGCTAGGTTGCTTGCATAATGTTTGTACATAAATGATCCTTAGCGTTGGTGTTTTTCCATGACTTCACTAAATGGAAGGGTTTCTTCTGAAACTTTCGCCTGGGCGACCAACCATTCAACGGTTTGGTTTTCCAAAACCATTTGTTGGACATCGTTCAGGCGGCTTTTGTCGGAATAATACCAGTTTACGACCTCTTCGGGTGATTCATAACTTTTTGCCATGTCTTCAACCGTTGAGCGGACTTTGTTGTCATCCAAGGTGATGGCATTTTTTTGGATGACTTCGCCCAGGATCAAGCCTAAGGCCACGCGGCGTTTTGCTTGCGCTTCAAACACGTCACGGGGTAATTGCAAGTCTTCCAGGCTCAGTTTTTGCCGTTTTGCCGTTTCGATGTAAGGTTTCATCAGGTTTTCGGCTTCTTCGTTAATCAATGAGCTGGGCAAGCCAATTTGGATTTTTTCGTACAGGGCGTCCATGACGGAGTTTTTAAGCCTGGCTTGCAGGGCATTGGCCAGTTCCCTCTCCATGTTGGTTTTTACGTCGGCCCGGAATGATTCCATCGTGCCTTCTTCAAGGCCATAGCTCTTGATGAACTCTTCATTGATTTCAGGCAGCGTTGGCTCTTCAACTTTGACCACGTCGACTTCAAACTCAGCTGTTTTACCAGCCAACTTGGTGTTGCCGTATTCTTCAGGGAAGGTGGTGGTGAAGTTTTTGCTTGCGCCTGCTTGAAGGCCGATAAGGTTTTCTTCAAAGCCCGGGATCATTTGGTTGGCGCCGATCTCAACCGAATAATTTTCCACCTTGCCATTTGTGAAGTTTTCTTCGTCGGCAATCCCAGAAAAGTTGATGGTGATGCGGTCTTTTTCCTGGGCGGGACGGTCAACCAATGTCCAAGTCAGTTTTTGGGTGCGCAGTTTTTCAATCATGGTGTCGACATCGGCTTCTTCGACGCTTGATAAGCTGCGGACGACTTCCAGTTGGTCGAGCCCTTCCAATGGGATTTCTGGATAAACTTCGAAAATCGCTGTGTATTTGAAGCCTTCGCTTTCATCTACGGAGTCGATGTATGGCTGGCCTGCCGGTTTTAGCGCTTGGTTTTGTAAGGCTTCATAGTAGGTGGATTGGATCAGGTCTCCGGCGATTTCGCCGCGGACACGGTCACCATATAATTTTTTTACGATGTGTGCCGGTACTTTGCCGGGCCGGAATCCGTCGACCTTAACTTCGCGGGCTAAAGATTTGAAACGTGTCGCCATTTTCTCCTGAACTACGGATTCAGGCACGCTCACGGTCATTTTTCGGCTTAATTCTGATGTCTTCTCGACAGAAACTTGCATTTCTTTACTCCACGCATTTGATAAGGATTTTTTAGAGACGGATAGCCTCAATAGAACTGAAAATGCCTGGCTTCAATGAAGCCAGGCATTTTTAAGGAATTAAGTGGTGCGAACGGAGAGACTCGAACTCTCACAGGGCAACCTACTGGAACCTAAATCCAGCGCGTCTACCAATTTCGCCACGTTCGCACTTTGATTGAACGCGGCATTATATAGGCTTTGATGCAGGCATAACAAGCTATTATTTTGAAAATAACGCTTATTTCATTGGTGGCATAGGTAATTATGTTATCCTTAAAAATTTTAGAATAACCACTGTTACCTTCCATCAGGGGCAATATGTCCATAGAAACCAAGCCACATTGGCTTCTTTTTAAGCTACACTGCAACTTCCGAAATCCCTCCTGCCCAGGTTTATAAAAGCCGTTTGTATTCTGCTGAAATTAATGACATGTCTAGTAATTATATGTTCGATAACGACGATTCTTTGGACGCGCTAAAAGTCCCGCCGCATTCCATCCCCGCAGAACAGGCTGTTTTGGGTGGTTTGATGCTGGATAACCAAACGTGGGATTCGGTCGCCGACAAGGTGGTGGAAACGGATTTTTATCGCCGCGACCATCGGCTGATTTTTAAAGTGATTGAGCAGCTGGCCAATAAGCAATCCCCGTTTGACATCATCACCATTTCCGAGGCGTTGGCGGCGGTCAGTGAGCTGGAAGACACGGGGGGGCTGGCGTATTTGGGCTGGCTGGCAAAAAATACCCCGAGCGCGGCGAATATTGTCACTTACGCCAATATCGTCCGCGACCGTTCGGTATTGCGCCAATTGATCCATGTCGGGACCGGCATCGCCGATTCGGCGTTTAATCCCGAAGGCCGCGAAACGTCCGAGCTTTTGGAAAATGCCGAACGGGAAGTGTTCAAAATCGCCGAGCAAAAACAGCGTGGCCAAGGCGGCTTCATACCAATCAAGGCCTTGCTTGCCAAAGCGGTGGACCGTATCGAGACGCTGTTTGAGCAAGACGGCAATATCACCGGGGCGGCGACCGGATTCACGGATTTTGACCAGCTCACCTCAGGCTTGCAGCCTGCCGACTTGATTATTGTAGCGGGCAGGCCTTCCATGGGGAAAACCACGATAGCCATGAACATGGCGGAAAATATTGCTATCAAGAGCGATATGCCAGTCGCCGTGTTCAGTATGGAAATGCCCGGGGATGCGTTGGCGATGCGGATGATGTCGTCCTTGGGGCGCATCGACCAGCATAAGGTGCGTACCGGAAAGCTGGAAGATGATGAGTGGCCGAGATTGACTTCGGCGATTAATTTGCTGGCGGAAACCAAGTTGTTCATTGACGATACGCCTGCGCTGTCGCCTACCGAAGTGCGTTCACGGGCCCGCCGGTTGACCCGCGAACACGGGCAGCTCGGCCTGATTGTCCTGGATTATCTGCAATTGATGCAATCGCCGTCCAGCGGCGACAACCGCGTCCAGCAAATATCCGACATTTCGCGCGGGCTAAAAGCCTTGGCGAAAGAGCTGAACGTGCCGGTCATCGCCTTATCGCAGTTGAACCGCAATCTGGAGCAGCGCCCGAACAAGCGTCCGGTGATGTCGGATTTGCGCGAATCGGGCGCGATCGAACAGGACGCGGATTTGATTGTGTTTGTTTACCGTGACGAAGTCTATAACGAAGACAGCCCTGACAAAGGCATTGCCGAAATCATCATCGGCAAGCAACGTAACGGCCCCTTGGGTACGGTCAGGCTAACCTTTTTAGGGCAATACACCCGTTTTGAAAACTTTTCCGGGCAAAGTTATAGTGCCGAGGATTACGAATGACCCCGGCAGCTTATGCGGTACTCAATTTAAACGCGCTGAAACACAATTTGCAAAAAGTCCGTGACTGCGCCCCCGGCGCCAAGATCATGGCGGTCATTAAAGCCAACGGTTACGGGCATGGCATGTTGCGGGTTGCCGAAACTTTAGCCGCTGCCGCCGATGCGTTTGCGGTGGCGAGGGTGCAGGAAGGCATCCGCCTACGCAAGGCCGGGCTGCAAAACCGTATTGCCGTTTTGGAAGGCTTCACTTGTGCGGAAGAATTGGATGATTTGTTGGCTTATCAATTGGATGCGGTGGTGCATACGGGGAGCCAACTGGATTTGCTGGAGCGGCATGCCGGACAGGCGCAAATCGCCGTCTGGCTGAAACTCGATACCGGTATGAACCGCTTGGGTTTCAATGCGAAAGAGTTCCCCGAGGCGCACCGGCGCCTAAGCCGCTGTGCTTCAGTCAGGCAGCCGGTCAACCTTATGACACATTTGGCGAACGCCGATGACATGCAAGACCCGATGACGATGACGCAAATCACCCTATTTGAACAAACGGTCGCAGGGGCGCCGGGTGAGCGGAGCATTGCCAATTCCGCCGGCATCTTGGGCTGGCAAGCCGCGTTAACGGATTGGGTGCGTCCGGGCGTGATGCTTTATGGCATTTCGCCATTCCCTGATAGCACAGGCGGACAATTGGGTTTGCAACCCGTCATGGGGCTGCATTCACGGCTGATTGCCGTAAAGCCCTTGGCAAAAGGTGATTCCGTTGGGTATGGCTGCCGTTGGGTTTGTGGGCAGGACACGACTTTGGGTGTGGTGGCGATAGGTTACGGTGATGGTTATCCGCGTTATGCCAGGCCGGGGACGCCGGTATTGGTCAATGGCCAGCGCGTGCACCTGATCGGGCGGGTGTCCATGGATATGATCACCGTTGATTTGGCAAGCCAGCCCGATGCCAAGCCGGGCGATGCGGTAACTTTGTGGGGTGAGGGTTTGGCGGTTGAGGAAATTGCTTTGTGTTCCGACACCATCCCTTATACTTTGGTGTGTGGTGTGACCCAACGGGTGCGTTTGGTCGAAGCCGGCGCAGGGGATAACCCTTTGTTACGAACGGTGTAAAATCAATTCCAGCACCAACTTGCTGCCAAAATAAGCCAGCAACAACAACACAAAACCACACACCGTCGATTGTATCGCCACTTTACCGCGCCACCCATAAAGTTTCCTGCCCAGCAGCAAGCCGGTAAAAATCAGCCACGCCAGGATGGACAGCACAGTTTTATGCACCAGATGCTGGGCGAACAGGTCTTCTACAAAAGCAAAGCCGCTGACCAGTGAAAACGTCAGGAAAAACAAGCCGGCAACGATCATTTGGAACAGCAGCGATTCCATTGCCTGTAGCGACGGTAACGATTGGACAAAGCGCTTCGGCGGGTGGCTTTTGAGTTGCTGATTTTGGATGTAGAGCAGCACGGCTTGCAGGGCGGCGATATTTAACAGGCTAAAGGCGATGATGGAGGCCAATATGTGCGTGGTCATCCCCCAGCTGTAGCGTGACAAGTGTTGCGCCGGGTCGGCAAAGTTAATCTCAAGCCCCAACATGATGGCGGCGATGGGAAACAGTACGGCGCCGAGTTTTGCCACGGGTTTGTTCAAGGCGGCAATCAGCAGCACCAAGGCGACAATCATCGCCACTAATGAGGCGGTGCTAAAAAAACTAAAACTAAAGGCTTGGTGTCGTTGGAACGTCGAGGCGATGAAGGCGGCGTGCCCGCAAACAGCTGTCCAGGCCAGATAAATCGGCGTGCGCGGTAAGGTGTTTTGGCGAATCTGCCGGACGATGAACAGCGTGCTTGCCAAATAGGAAATAATTGCAAAAGTAGCGAGTGCTATGGAAATCATTGGCTTTTTTGGGCGATGATGAGGAGACGATGTAAACGGGATGGGTTTGGCGATGACGGCAAAGTGCAAAGGTCTCGTAGGCTATGTTAATATAACAGGTTAAATAGTCCTAGCGCATTTGTGCCTGTGGATAGCTTCTTTATCCTTATAAGAATAACAACGCCGATATGTTTGATACTTTAACCGACCGCTTAAGCGACACACTTAAAAAACTGAAAGGCCAGGCCCGGCTGACCGAAGACAATATCAAGGACGCTTTGCGCGAAGTGCGCATGGCCTTGCTGGAGGCTGATGTCGCACTGTCTGTGGTGACCGATTTTATTGAACAAGTGAAAATTGGCGCATTAGGGCAGGAAGTCCAATCTAGCCTGACGCCTGGCCAGGCGATGATTAAGCTGGTTCAGGCCGAATTGGTCAAGGTGATGGGGGAGGCAAATGAAACGCTGAACCTGAAGGCCCAACCGCCTGCGGTGATCCTGATGGCGGGTTTGCAAGGCGCGGGTAAAACCACCACGGTTGCCAAACTGGGACGTTGGCTGAAGGAAAACCATAAGAAAAAAGTTGGCGTGGTCAGTGTGGACGTTTACCGTCCGGCGGCGATCAAGCAATTGGAAACCTTGGCGAATGATCTGTCCTTGGATTTTTTCCCTAGCGAAATTTTCCAAAACCCCGTTGATATAGCCCAAAATGCGATTGAAGCCGCCAAGAAGAAGTTTTTGGATGTGATCATCGTCGATACCGCAGGCCGTTTGCATGTCGATGATGAAATGATGGTCGAGATCAAAGCATTGCATGCGGCGATCAATCCGGTTGAAACCTTGTTCGTGGTCGACAGCATGACCGGGCAAGACGCGGCGATCACCGCCAAAGCTTTTAACGACGCCCTGCCATTGACGGGCGTGATCCTGACCAAAGCGGACGGTGATGCGCGGGGTGGGGCGGCATTGTCTATCCGCCATATCACGGGCAAGCCGATCAAGTTTATCGGGGTCGGCGAAAAAACCTCGGCGTTGGAGCCCTTCTATCCCGACCGTATCGCCTCACGCATTTTGGGCATGGGCGACATCCTCGGCTTGATTGAGGAAATCGAGAAGAAGGTTGACAAGGAAAAGGCCGAAAAATTTGCCAAGAAAATGCAAAAAGGCAAGGGCTTCGACATGGAAGATTTGCGCGAGCAGCTGGTGCAAATGCAAAGCATGGGCGGCATTGGTTCCATGATGGAAAAAATGCCTGGCATGAGCAAAGTGCCGCAAGAAATCAAAGAAAAAATGAATGATAAAATGTTGGCGCGGCAAATTGCCGTGATCAACTCTATGACCATGCAGGAGCGCCGCTTTCCCGATTTGATCAAAGGCAACCGCAAAAAACGCATTGCCGCAGGTTGTGGCCAGGAATTGCAAGATGTCAACCGCATCTTGAAGCAGCATCTGATGATGCAGAAGGTCATGAAAAAAATGAAAAACGGCAATATGGCGAATATGATGCGCGGCCTTAAGGGCAATGCACGTAACATCAGACGATAAGCCGCGGACAAAAGATGTGCTGATAGAGTGATGTAAATGGTAATTTTTCTTCACTTATCAGTAAATTCGCGTAAAATAGTTGGATTAACAATTACTGAATGTTTTTTCGAGGAAATTAGATGGTAACCATTCGTCTTTCAAGAGGTGGTGCAAAAAACCGCCCTTTTTACCACGTCGTTGTAACCGATAGCCGCAGTTCGCGTGATGGGCGTTATATTGAGCGCGTTGGTTTTTTTAACCCATTGGCGCGTGGCAATGAAGAAAGGTTACGTTTAGACGGTGAACGCGTTGCTTACTGGCAAGCAAACGGTGCACAACCTTCTGACCGCGTTGCGAAATTGATTAAAGACGCAGCAAAAGCGGCTGCCTAATCCGTTTGCCAGGCAAAGAACTTATCAACGTTGGCGAAGTTTCCGGCGTTTTTGGTATAAAAGGCTGGGTAAAGGTATTTTCATTTACCGATGACCGCGAGAATATCCTTAACTATTCGCCTTGGCTGCTAAAAAAAGGCGGTGAGGCCAAGACAGTTAATGTCCTTGAAGGCGCCTTGCAAGGCGGTGCGGTGGTTGCCAAGCTCGAAGGAATAACGGACAGGGATCAGGCGGCAGCCTTAATGGGCTGGACGATTTTTATCACGCCTGAACAATTGCCAAAAGCAGCGGAAGACGAATACTATTGGTCGGATCTGATCGGCCTGAATGTCGAAACCGTCGAAGGCGTGCAGTTAGGTAGTGTCGAAAACCTGTTGGAAACGGGGGCTAACGACGTGGTGATCGTCAAAGGTGAGCGTGACCGGGCAATCCCGTTTTTACAAGGACAAACCGTTATCCGCATTGATTTGCCGGCGCAAAAAATGGTCGTTGATTGGGATCCTGATTTTTGATGGTGCTGACACGTTTTGATGTGGTCACCTTATTTCCGGAAATGGTCACGGCGGCGGCAAGCTACGGCGTAACAGGCCGGGCTATCGAACGCAATATCGTCAGCTTGTCAGTCTGGAACCCAAGGGATTACACCCATGACCGGCATAGGACGGTCGATGACCGTCCTTACGGCGGCGGGCCAGGGATGGTCATGAAATACCAGCCGTTGCATGATGCCGTAATTGACGCCAAACAAGCCCATAGTGGCGCAAGCAAAGTGGTTTGTTTAAGCCCGCAAGGCAAGCCGCTTACCCAAGCCTTGCTCAAGGAGGCCTGCCAGCTTTCCCAATTGGTGTTGGTGGCGGGGCGTTATGAAGGCATGGACGAACGTTTTGTTGATTTGGATTGTGATGAAGAATGGTCGCTAGGCGATTATGTCATCAGCGGCGGTGAGCTTGCCGCGTTAATAGTGATTGATGCCATCACCCGTTTGTTACCCGGCGTGCTGGGTGATGCCGAATCTGCCCAGCAAGATTCCTATATGGCCGGATTGCTGGATTGCCCTCACTATACCCGGCCTGAACAGATTAATGACCGTGCAGTACCCGATGTGTTAATGGGCGGAAACCATGCGGACATAACCCGTTGGCGGATGAAGCAAGCATTGGGAAGAACCTGGCAAAGACGGCCAGATTTATTAAAAAATAAGAATTTAGACGCAGACCAGGAAAAGCTGCTAAAAGAATTTATAGTAGAATTGAATTAAAGGTGTAGTGATGAGCAATATTATTGATGAATTGGAAGCCCTGCAATTGAAACAGATCCCTGAATTTAATTCAGGCGACACCGTTGTAGTGCAAGTAAAAGTAAAAGAAGGCGAACGTGAGCGTATCCAGGCATTTGAGGGCATCGTGATCGCAAAACGTAACCGTGGTTTAAATTCTGCCTTCACCGTCAGAAAAATTTCCCACGGCACGGGTGTCGAGCGTGTTTTCCAAACCCACAGCCCTATGATCAGCGAAATCATCGTCAAACGCCGTGGTGATGTCCGCCGCGCCAAACTGTACTACCTGCGTGATTTGACCGGTAAGGCAGCGCGTATCAAAGAAAAACTGTAAACGGTTTGATTGCCGCTTACGAAAAAAGGCAGCTCAGGCTGCCTTTTTTGTGTCCGGTGTTTTTAAGGCCGCCTTCAATGACACGCCCATTATTTGCCATTTTGTTTTACGTCATTTGTTGGCTTGGGATTCCCGAACCCGTGTTGGCCAAGGCTGGGAAAAAAAGCCATCCCGTTAAAAAAGTGGATGTCAGGCCAAATGCCAACGATGACGATGTCTGGACTTTTAGCCTAGAATCGGACACCTATGAGTCGGCTGCGTATTTGAGCCCCACGGTAGATTTTTCTTCAAGGGATGGTTGGGATTTACAAGCCGCGTTTTATAACATCCCCATTTATGGCGGAGGGGCGCAAAATTACGAATGGGACAGCTACCTCAACCTCTCAAAAACCTTCGAAATAAACGCCAGCTTTAGATCAGTGCTGGGATTGCAGAATGGGACAACCTTATTCTCAAGCAGCAGGGAATGGCATAATTTCGACTACGGCTTGCTCATTTATCAGCCATTCCCGTTTCTAAATGTCCATGCCGGAACGTATTGGGCAAATAAAGCCCTGGCCACCACAACGGACGTGATGGGCTATACCACAGGATTCAGTTTGGAGCTGGTCAAGGATAAGTTGTCGTTTCAGGGCGACTATTACAGCGGACATTCCAATGTTTCGGGTGCGGTCGTCAACCTGTTTTACCAATGCTTGCCTAAAACCCAATTTTATCTGGGGGTGGGTGTGCCGGAAACTAATTCGGGCAATGAATTTTACGGCATCGTAGGTTTCAGCGTCTCTTCACAATAACTATCCCCGCCGATGGGGTTCGTGGCGGTGTTTTTTACAACGCCTTATCCAAGATTACATCGCCACCGATTCGTGGTGGGTGCCAGCCAGCTACCGCCTTTTGAGTGAACCAGATCGTAAAACCCCACGTTGCCGCAACCCATTATTGTAGCCCCGCCAGTCCCGTCGCCTTATAGCCAGGCTTTTTGATTTTATGGCGACGGGATTCTCATTGTGCTTATACGGCATGGCGTGAAACCCATTGGCACAGTGCATCCACGATGACGCCATATAACCGGCTTGAATGCTGAAAAACTGGTTTATTCAACAACGCCCGGAAAACCGGTTCGGCCCCTGGTCAAATTGACCGCCGCCGCATTTATTAGCCCGCCCATCCAAACCATTTCCAAGCTCACCCAGCGCTGGCACGAGGTTGCGAAGTCGGAAGATAGGGTTATCTTATGCCCCCCTCGAGTGCAGTTTGTCAGCCAACCTTGCTTTTCGCTGTAAGCCAACAGGTTTCGTACCGTACCACGGGCCATCGAAAAGTTTTTCGATAAAATTACCGATGGTGCTTGGGCATACCATTCCCCTTGTTCAAAACGCATCGAACGGGTGATCTCCATTAAAGTTACATAGCCGTTTTCCCTCAACAAGAAATAATCTACGGCAGGAAACGCTTCCGACAAACCAAAACGGTCATGACGATAGGCGTACACGATATAGGTCATCAGTTCACCAAGAATTTCCGGTGTAGCAGCCAGTTCTTGTGGCGATTTGATCAATGGTACGGCCCGCCCTACGGCATCGAGATAGCTTTCCAGCCAATGTAAAGCCGGGCCAATCATTTTTTCCGTCGGTTCCAGTAATTTAACCCGCCGATCCGACGATTCCACGCGCCTCAACTGCCCGGCCACCACAGCCAAACCCAACATGGCTTTAACCCGTGTTGGCGATGCCAAAATTCCCTGGTTACTACCTAATGCATACAACTCTTGGATGCGGGTATAAGTCACCCCCGGCCCGTCCAGTCCACGACGGTGATGTAAATACATGACAAACCCCATTAAAGCAAAGCGGGGGATTTCACGCGCAATTTTATTAAGCAGCCAATTTGAGGCATAAGCGTTCAGCATGTTTTCGGCAAATCCACGGCATGCGTCGTGAAAATTTGGGGTAAGTTGCAATAGATCTGCGCACTCATACAAAACTTGCCGGTCCAATGTTCCGGTTTTCCACTCATGGGCAGGCGAGTTTAGCCACTTGGGTTGCGAATGGTATTTCAAATTAGGGTTTAAGTTTGCCATCGGTAAGCCTTAATAAATACTTTACTATTGGCATAAGCATAGCAGCTAAAACATAAAGTATTTGATTCGGGGGAGGTTTTAGCACCTTTCCGTAACGGCTCATCAGCGTTGCCAACGGTAAGGGCAGTCGGCTCTTTGTGCGGGCGGTGCGGGCTTTTTAACGCTTTAGCTGTGAAGTGGCGTAGCCCACTGTTCCGGCCCAACATAGTAGCTACGCGGTATCTTTAGGGATAAATAAAGGGGGCATGTAAAACCGGGGGAGTTAATGGATGGGGATAGGCGCTGGCGTGACCTGTTGCAAAACAACTGTTTTTCACTACGCCTAAGGATCAACAATAAAATCGGTTTGACTGTCCCCAAGATTGTCAGCCAAAAGTAGTTAGATTGGTAGGGGTTCATTTATCTGGAAGTTACGCATTGACAACAGTCATTATATAAAAATCATGAGGTTGCCAGCGATTTATAAAAAATTTTAGTCAGGTGTGGTTTAAATGAATATGTAAAGTATCGTTTTTTATGTGTTTGTTTTGAATGATAAATTTTTTATATATCTTCACGCTGGCAAGGTTTTCAAAAACTTCTCTCTGTCACGCGTAACTTCTATTATCTTTTCCACGTCATGATAGAGAGGGTTCAACAATGGGAATTAGTATCGCTTCAGCTCCAGGCGACAAGGGTGTGCGTCTTGTCGATCCAGTTTCGGTTTCATTTGAAGGAAAAGTGGTGCTTTTGGCCAGGGCGGCAAAGCAATCCGTAAACATGATTTACTACAATGTATCTACCAGTGCACTCGTTCAGGATGGTGATACTGGGTTTGTAGGCTGGGAAAGCATCGACCTTACCCAGATTGGTGTCAGCTTGGATTCTGCGTCGACACCGCTCCGGGTCTCCGGAATGGGCCTCATCAGTGCGCCGCCAACCTTTGAGCCGGCAATGGCGGATGCGCCATTCTGTGCTGTTTCCGATAACCGATATATCTATCTCTTTCGGCTCAGCACCGTGGGCACGCTCTATCTGAACCGCTTTTTACTGGTTTCAGTTTCGGCCAGCGACTCCGGGGCAGACGCGGGGGGAGAGCCTCAAGCGAACTTTGAATTGCAGCCAGCCTGGGAAGTGCGCTACCGCAGAAGCGGGCTCAGGGATACTCCCGCAGGCCCGCAGGACACGCTGGGGTATCGGGGCATGACGGGCGATCCCTTCATCGAACCAACGATGGAACTGGTTGAGGTGCAAGGCGTTCTCGGCGGCAATGTTGCTCCGGTCACGCCCGGTAATTTCGCTGTTATCCTTACACCAAGTGCGACAGGCGCGGGCTCCAGATGGCAGTTTGTGGTTGCGACAGCAGATTCGGTGACCGTGTCCTCCTACGCCCAGTTGAAAAGCGGATTACCGCAACTCGATCCAGGCCTTTCGGCAGTATCCAGCATCTGTCCCGGAGGTTCAAACCCTCAACTGACGTTCACCAAAGGGGTCGATGCGGTCTTGTACGGAGACCAGGAGGCAGCCGACCCTAACAATCCAGAACAAGGGGCGCTGAAGCGGGGCGCGCGCGTCATGATTGCCGCCCCGTCGGCAGCGGGCATGGCTATCTTCGATTTCGGGCTGCTTCCGGATGGGACGCTGCCTGCATACCCTAACGCGCAGCTTGTGCAAGTCGTTGACGAGGGAGAAGCCCCATACCTCAACAACGTCGTGGGGTCTTTGGGAGGCATCACCATTTGCTCCGCCCTGTTGGAAAACGTTCAGGCATCAGCCCCACCACGTTTACTGGAAAGCAAAGACGGGCTGATTCGTTTGTATTACGCGGGTTTACCAGTAAACGGGGATGCACCCTTCATGGTCGCGCAGTACAGCACCATGACCGCTCGCGTGTCGGTGCAAGTGCCATGGATCGCGGGAAACGAAACCGGCCAGATCGACATGGTCGCCAATGGAGCCAGCTCCCTGTTCTCAAATTTCCAGGTCATGGTCGAGTACGGTATTTCCCCGGATATTTGCAACGTCGCAGTTAACTATGGAAACACCAACCTTGGCGAGGAGAGGTGGGTTGGTGTTCCGCGGCAGGCCGACCAATTCGTTGCCGTCCTGATGGGAAACGCAAGCTACGATCCGAATGACGCCGGGGTGAAGAATGGGACGCGCGTGTTTTTCGACTATACCGGCCAGCGTCCCATCGCAAGGCTCCCTTTGCTAAATGCGGAAAACGGCGCAACCACAGGCTATCTGGGCTTAGTTTCGGCGCGGGGCGATGTGCCGTTGCAAACGGTAACCGCCACGTCTGACGGCGAACAACTTCAACTCACGCTGCAGTTTACCGCCCACGGGAAGCCGATAACGCAAACCTGGCAGGGATTGCCGGTCGACCCGTATCAAGCGTCAGTCATCTTGAGGGGCGACGCCGCAAACTCTGGCTACTATGCTCCCGGCGAAAATGATACGCCGGCGCTCAGCCTGCTTGCCTCGGGTGATCCACTCATCTTGTTCCTCAAAAGCGGGGCGCTGGATGTTTCAATTGCGATCTCGGAAAGCGCCACGCCAAACACCGTCGGCTGCTCGGTCAACGGAGGTGGCGCGGCGGAGTTCCCGGCGAATCAGCAGGCTTTCGCGGCGCAATTGCTGTCCCAATACCCGGATATCTTCCTCTGGGTGTCGCCAGGTTCCGCATTGGGGCAGATCATCCAGCAGCCCGAAGTGGCCTTCCGCCCGGATCAGAATCCTTCCAGCGGCCTGAGCCTCGCGGCACTGGCAAGCCTTTTCGGCGTAATCCCCCCTTCCTCTACCGATCCTGTGGGCACCAGCGCCGTGACCGCCGCCGTTATGAACGGGCGGCAGTACTCGCCGGATCAGCAGTACGTCATCGAGATTGCCGCCACCGACGGCATCCCGCTGACACTCTACCTGCAACCCGGCATAACCACGGCATCGGTGGAAATTTTGGCCGCTTCAAGCGGCATGTCGGACGAGGTTGATCTGTTGTTCCAGCGCGACGCGACGACCCCCTTGGTGCGGATTTACGGGATGCCGCTGGACAGCGAAGAGTTCGTTTCCCGGCTGGCCCAGGAAGCGGGCGTGGCTGGCGCGATCCTCGCCATTGCCGTTAATCCTGCGGGTGGAGGCATTGTTGCGGGCGCTTACGATGCGAAGCTTGCCGAGGGCGCAAGCAGCGGATTGCTGTTTCCGCAAAGCCTGCTGCAAGCGGTTGCCGTCTTCACCGGGTTCCCGGCGAACGGTCTGCCGCCTATGGTGCAGAAATGCGGTGCCGCGGCGCAGGCACCGAACGCCATGGGGGGATGGATGGCGGCACCCAGTCAAGAGGCGATTGAACTGGACGGCTCCGGCTCGGTTTGGATTGACGCGGATCAGAACCAATTCAACCTGCTGAGTCCCGCGGCTAGCATGACCCTGGAAGCGTGGATCGCTCCCGGTGACGGCGGGCCGGTGATGACGCTTAACGGGGCCGACAGTCCCCCTTGCCTTACTTTTGGGCAGCTACAGGCGCAGGAATCATCCTATATCCTCATCAGCGTTCCCGGAAGCAGCGATTTTTTGGACTCGAATACACTGACCTTCGAAATGTGGGTCAATCCGACACCAAACGCGCAGGGGTCGATTCTGGGGGTTTATGATCCCCTCGATAACAATGTTTGGCTTAGCCTCGGGCTAAACCCACAGAGCCACCTATTCGTTGTTCCAACACCATCACCAGTACCTGATGGTTGGAATCCGACTTTGACGCCGAATATCTGGAATCATGTCGCCATCACCGCAACGGTATCGGCCTCGGCTTCTGAGACAATTTTTACTATTTTTTTAAACGGGATACCGCAACCAACGTACAGCATACCGATCACCTTTTGGCGGTGGACCAAGCCATCGGGAAACGCCCTCTTTTTCTATATTGGGGGAAGAGATAAGTCCGCTAATCTTCCTCCCACCGCGGCGTGCAGCCTTGCGGAAGTCCGCTTCTGGCAAAGCGCGCGTACGCGGGATGAACTCTTAAGCACAATGTTCAGCACGCTGACGGGGTCTGAGCCAGGGCTGGAAGGCTACTGGAGGCTTCTCGATGCGCCGGGAATGGGGGCTATTTTTGCGAACTCATGTTTGAATCCCGGCGCTGCGCCGTTCGGACTCATGAACCTGAGTGATACGCAAGCGGTCAGCGGGGCGCAAACGGGTGTTGTCCAGCCGAGTTTCGTGCTGGCCACCGCGACGCAACCGTGCCTTTCGATCACCGGCAGTTCGGCCGCGGATTCATCTAACGCCATGGCCAGTTTCCACCCGACCAGTGGAAACAACCTGATCCAGGATCAAACCCAATTCACCATGGAACTTTGGCTCAACCCGGCCACGGCGGGTGCGGTCTTGTGCCTAGTGTGCGTTGATCAACCTGGAGATTTGCTTGAGCTTGAGCTGGCACTGAACTCGACGCTCAATCCGTATTTGAATTTCCTTGGAGTCGGTAAGTATGAGGGCAGTTCGTGGGAATCGCAGCCGAGTTCGATCCAACTGGATCCGGGAGTCTGGACCCATCTTGCCGTTGCAGGGTCGCTGGGCTCAGATGGCGTGTGGAGGTACAGCCTGTACATCAATGGCGTTCAGCCCGATGCAGAGATAGCCACACCGGAGGGAGGCGGAAGCCTCAGCACCATTCTCAGTCAGGGGGCTTATTTTTCTGTGGGTGAAGCCGCCCAGAGCAACGCGATTCTGTCGTCCGCCGTAGCGGATTACGCCCAGGTACGTCTGTGGCAGTCGTTCCTCTCCCCTGAAAATGTACGGCGCTGGATGACGGTTGCACTCACTGGCTACGAAGACGGCTTGCTGGGGAGTTGGGCCCTCAGCGAGGATACGATGTATAGCTCCTTTTTTGCGAATGGCTGTGCCGCGACCGGGGGCGCCGTAAATCTCATCATCTTCGCGTCGGCCGACCAGCCGATATCCCAAGGCATCTTCACCGGATGTCAGAATGTGATCGCCGCCGTGGGTGGCAGTGATCCGGTCATGACGGACGCTGTAGTTTTAGCCGATGCCTGGAACCATGTTGCAGTCGCCTGGGAGGCGGGGTGCGGAGTCGTGTTCCAGAAGGCTAACGGTAATGATGTGGACTGCGGAAATTCGGCGGAATTCGATTTAGACGTTTCGCTTTCAATCGAAGCCTGGATCTTGGTTCCTGCCTTCCCTAATGCGCCGTGCGCGATCGTTTCCAAGTGGGGAGACGAGCCAGCTTCGGAAAGTTTTTACCTAGGCCTGGACTCCTTAGGCAATGTGACCGCACATGTGTTGCTCGCGGATGCCAGCACAAGGTGGACGGTAACCTCGACCGGCGTGAACGTCACGGACGGGAAAGCCCATCACCTTGTATTCACGTACGCCTCTTCCGCATACTCCCCGCCGCAAGATGACAACATTTCCGGGCCTCAGTCCCAGGGAAATCTGGCTTTGTTTGTAGACGGACAGGCGGTGGCGGTCATACAAACCACCTCTGGCCCGCAGCCAAGGCAAGGTTTGCCCACGTTCTGGCTGAACCAGGCTGAAGCGGCCATTCAAACCACGCCAACGCCCGTGATACTTGGCGCCACAGCCATGCCAACATCCGTATTCCTATTGCTTGGCGCTATAATGGCGGGAAACGCCTATTTCCAGGGAAGTCTGGGGGGAGTGCGGATCTGGTCTGTCGCGCTCAGCGCCGTACAGGTTCAGCAAGCCATGCGGCAACGCCGGGCCTTTGGGACAGATGGCTGCATCGCCGCCTGGTGGTTCATGGAACAGGAAGGCGATTGGGCCTACGACAGCGTTTCCAACAACAACGCGCGCCTTGCGGACAGCTCAATGTGGACTATTATCGGTGAGCTGTCGAGCCTGGCGGTCTACGTGAACGGCGAGCCGGCGCCAGCCATAGGCCCGGCGCCCGAGGGTTTGTACCCCGGTTACAACTGGGGCGATCCTGGGTTTGCCATTGGCGGATCGTATCTGGATCAGGCGGAACTGGGCCGTTTCATCGGACAAATCGACGAGGTGCGGATCTGGAACATAGTCCGTACTGGCAGGCAGATTGACTCCACCCAGTTCTCGACGCTCAAAGGCGATGAATCAGGCCTTGTCGGCTACTGGAACTTCGACAACAACACCTTCAACGACCAGACCGGAAACGGCAACAACGGCGTTGGGATTGGCCAGGCGCCCACATTTGTGGCTTCGGCAGCACCCGTCAGTAATGAAGGGCCGTCTATTTTAAACGTATACGGAGGCCAGGTGACCACGTTCCAGTCCTCCTTGTCCGGGGCGCCGGCTATCATCGAGTTCGCCGATGTGGATCGCGGGGCCGATGGCACGCTGGCGTCCACCTTGCAGCGCGGGTATTACTTTGTCGATAACTTCCTCAATATCACGCCGGGTTTCCGGGTGGGCGATCTGCGCATGATCTATCTCGGACAAGTGCAAACCGCGCCAACACTGGTGGGGTTCATCGAAGGCGCGCCACCAGTGCCGAGTGAAAATCTCACGAATCCTTGGAACGGCACCTATACGTCTTTTTACTACGGCACCAGCAGCGTGACGTTGACGGAAGCGGAGTCCACTGCGGTGAGTTTTTCGGTCGGGAGGGACGCAGGCCAATCCATGGATATCTCCGGTTCGTTAGGGTTTTCGGTCGATGTAAATGCCTCAGCCTCGATAGGGTTTATTGCCGAAGTTTCCGGCACTATCGCTGAGGCGGGCTTTAATATTGCCGCCTTGGCGGGCGGTATGATGGGATCAAGCACAGGAGAAACAACCGTTCGTTCCTCGTCCTGGGCCCAGACCATCTCGGATACTTATAGTCTACGAGGACAATGGGAAGATCCAGGCAACATACTGAACACTGCCGTATCGCAGCGGTTTCTGCCCTCGAACACGGGTTACGCGCTGGTGACGTCGATGACGGCGGACCTTTACGTCCTTCAACTCAATACGACCGGCGCGATGGCCGGGAAGATCGCCGTTCCCAATCTCGAAATTCCGCCGGATAAGAACATCATCGTGTTTCAGATGGATCCGGGCTACATCAAGAATGGCACGCTCGACGGCAAAATCGGCCTGCTGAACGACCCCGATTATCCGGCGGCCGACTTTGAACGCGGAAGTTATTTCAAGCCGCTCGAAGCCTACCGGTTGAAAGCCGATATCGAGCGGCAGACGCTCGCTTTAGGCGCCTACTACGAGCAGTTCAATCCCCAGAGCCAGACCGCGTTGGGCAGTCCTGTACTCGACAACAACTCCACCGTCCCGGAGAATACTGAGGCGGAAGGCAAGCTCTTTGTAAACCGTTCGAATGGCGGCAAGTCTGTGCGCAAGAGCATCGTGAACAGTTATGTATGGACGGCCGCCGGGGGCTTGCATGCCGAACAGGAGCAATTCACCGATGAGCGGCAGACTACCTGGTCGGCTTCCGCGAACAGTAGCGTCAATACTGGCTTTTCGATGAGCGGCAAAGCTTTGTTCGGCCCCGGAGTGGTGTTTGGCCCTACCGGCAGCTTTGATTTCCTCTATAACTGGCAGGTTAGCGCGACGGCCAGCAAAACCAAGACCGAAAGCACCGGCTTTGGCTTGAACGTGGCGGTCACGGGCGAACCGATCCTCGAAGCGTTGGACAGCAGCGGCCAGAATTACACTCGCCAACTCTGTCCGGGCAAGGTGAGCGCTTATCGCTTCAATGCCTTCTATTTGCATCCCGACGCCGCGAACGCGGATGCATTTACCAGTATCGTTGACCAGGGCTGGCTACGAAGCAGCGATCCAAACGCCGTGGCGCTACGCGAGGCCAGCATAGCCGGCAACGAAGTATGGCGCGTTCTCTATCGGGTCACCTACGTGAGCCGGGTTCCGCCGGCATTCAGCGGCACGCCTAACGAAACCCTCCAGCCCGACTTCAACCGGACCATCGATGTTTCAGACAACGCCGCCCTGATCGCACTGATTCTGGACAATCTGGGGGATAAGGAAGCGACGCCCGCCAACGTGGGGACCGCCATCACGGCGGTAGTGAATCCGGCCGCAGCGAATTCCCCACTTGGCGCGTTGGTTCCCTGGTGGGACACCGTGAGGCCCAATGCTGATCCCGCCTGGATGGGGGAGCTGCTGTACGATGTCCTCTCTTATATGCTGACGGGTTTCGCCACTGGCGCGGTGACAAACTCGGGCCAGCAGGCCGCCACAGCACGATTACACCCACAAACAGCGGCTTTTCTGCGGGCTCCGCGCCACAGGGGGCGTTGCTGAATAAACCGGCTATTGGGTAAGCGATAATTTATATAAAGTTGATTTTTAATATATATATTTTATTTAACCCATTCTGGAGCGAGGGTGGCGTTGCAGGTTTTGTCGCTATCTCAACCTGATAGCGGACTGGATACAAGCGCTAGCACTCAGTCAATGTTGAATTGTCAGTATTATTTTCGTAGGGGCGAGCGGTTGCTCGCCTGATCGCTACGGATGTTGGCACAGGCCATAAAAGGCGGACAACCGTCCGCCCGGGTTTAGACTGGCCCGACAAAAAATCAATGGCTGGGCGCTAAGTTACATGTCGTTTTTGCGATAGCGGATAGGCTCTACCGCAGCCAATTGGCCCAGCTAATGTAGGATGGGGTAGGCCAGTTGGCTGTTGCCAAGCTTTAAGTTTTTTATATTGACATCTAAAAGATAAAAAATGCCAATTTTTAACGGAAGCGCTGGCAACGGCGCGGATACAATAATGGGTTGCGGCAACGCGGTGATTTTACGATCTGGTCCATTCAAGAGGCGGTAGCTGGCTGGCGCTCGGCCAAGACCGGAGCGCGAGGTCGACACCCAAGTGTGATATCGCGAAATGGCAACTGCGATGTTTAACCGACGGTTTAATGAATTCGTTTGTCCGTGTCATGAAAGCATGTGGACTGCCACAGCAAAAAAGGGAAGTTTGGGTCGGTGTGGCCGCACCCAATGGATGACAAGCCTGGGCGGTCATAACCGGTATCCGTAAAAGTTTAACGGGTGTTAAAAATGGGTGGTTTTGCCTGAGTTTTGATTTATTCAACAATGCCCCCGAAACTACGGCAGGTAGCCAGTTGCTTGTAAACCAATAGCACATTGTAAGGGCGGCTATCCTTTTTTATGCTTTCAAACAAAGTGCCAATTTCGCTTTCTTCGCCTTTTAGGGATTGGATGAGAAAACGGGCCCGATAAAGTGGCAACCCGGTTATATCATGGCTTGCGGGATGGTTTGAGTATGTCAAGCAAGTTGTCCTCGGACATTTCTTGCTTGGTGAGGTTTACATAGGCAAGTGTGTGTAGCGGCGTTTGTACCCTAATATATAATTTTTTCAGTGGCTCAGGCATTGTGGAGCCCGTTATTTTTTGGGCTCCAAGGTCACCGATACGGTAAGGGGCATTTAGTGGTTAGGTACCAATACTACCGGTTTTGATTCCGGCAATGTCCACATGGCTCCGGTCAATGGGTCAATGACGAACATGCCTAGCCCCCATCCAAATAAAAGGTTGCCCCAATACCAGTTGTTTAAGTGCGAATTAAGTGGGGCGGTTTGGGTGCCATAACCTTCTTTTTGAAATTTAAGGGTATATTTCTCGCCTTTAAAATAGCCTGCATCGGGTTTAAGGGTGACTGTGGCGGGTGTTTTGCCGCTGTGTACGGTTTTGCCTTGCTGGTTGATGACCACAAAATCGGCGCGGTCAGGTAAGCTAGTGATGCTGGTGGGGTGTGTTGAATCGGTGACGATACTGGCGCAGCCTGCTAGCGAGGCGATGGCTATCGAGATAACAATATTTTTTTGAGACAGCATAATAATACCTTAAAAAATAAATTAAAAATGACAGGAAGGTGGCAAGAAGGGGACCCGTTTACTTCATCATTTCCTTTTTGAATAACGTGTCCAGTTTTCGGTTGGTCTGTTCGCCGTAGTTTCTGTTATCTAGCGCTTGCCGTGGAGGGACTGCGACTGTTTGGCGAGGTGTTGCTTCAGGTGAGGCAATGACCGAGTCGTCGGGCGGGCAGGTGTCAAGACGGAAAGCGTCGTTGTATTGGGTGTCTTTATCAAAATCATCCCAAATGTATAACGGGTAGGCAATGGGCTTGGTAGGTATCGGTAGGGATATGAAGTCGGCAAAACTGACTCCCACGCGCCCGAGGGTGTTGATTAGCCCTTTAGCAAGCCCTCCGGTGATACCGTAAAAAATATTGCTGTCGTTGGTGGTGTTGATGATATTTTTGGGGATTTCCAATAAGCTTGAGTCAAAGTTGCTCACCATGCGCAAGGCTTTTTCGTTAATCTTTTGGCCATAACTGCACGGGGGCCGGTTTTGGATATTGTCGGCCTCCGCAGCAATTTCGGTATCGTCATTATATTGATCTGCCAAGCATTGGGGGAGGTAAGCGGTCATCAGCCCGGTGCATAAGAAATACACAAAGAAACGGTTAGATTTAATCATGGCAAATCCTGTAAGTTAGTTGTAATGATGGAATTAGTATAGCAGAGCTTGCATTTTTTATTTTCCCAATGCTTTGGCAAAAACATCCGCCATTGTGCCCCGTACTGGTTCGGTTTTTTTAGGTGGGGCGGAAGGCCGCTTAGTTAAGTTTTTTTCGGTCTTTGCTGGTGTTGTTGGACGGGCGTCTGGTGATGTTTTCATGCTCAAGGCAATGCGTTTGCGGGCGACATCAATTTCCAGCACGGTGACTTTGACTATGTCGCCGACTTTAACGGCTTCTTTGGCATCTTTAATAAATGTGTCGGACAGGTGTGAAATATGCACTAGCCCGTCCTGATGGACGCCTATATCGACAAATGCCCCAAAATTAGCGACATTGCTGACGATCCCTTCCAGTTTCATCCCTACTTCAAGGTCGGTGATTTTTTCAATACCGGCGGTAAAAGCCAGGCTTTTAAATTCTGGCCTAGGGTCGCGGCCTGGTTTTTCAAGTTCTTGTAAAATATCGGTTACGGTAGGTAAACCAAAATCGCTGTTAGTGTAACAGTTAGGGTTTAGGTTGCGCAAAAACTGGCTTTGGCCGATCAGATCGCGGATGGATTTGCCCGTATCCTTAATGATGGCTTCAACTAAGGGATACGCCTCAGGATGGACAGCGGATGCATCTAGCGGATTATCGCCGTTCATAATCCGTAAAAACCCTGCCGCTTGTTCATAAGTTTTGCCTCCTAAACGGGGGATTTTTTTCAGTTGTTCCCGGTTCGTGAAAGATCCGTGTTCGTTCCGGTAAGCGACAATGTTCTCGCTGACACTAGTCGATAAGCCTGACACTTGTTTTAGTAATGGCACGGATGCGGTATTGACATCAACACCCACGGCGTTTACGCAGTCTTCAACAACGGCATCCAGGCTACGTGCCAACTGCACCGGATTGACGTCATGCTGGTATTGGCCTACGCCTATTGATTTAGGGTCAATTTTTACCAACTCCGCCAGAGGGTCTTGTAAGCGTCTGGCTATGGAAACGGCGCCACGCAAGGAAACGTCCAATTCCGGGAATTCTTTGGCGGCGAGTTCCGAGGCCGAATATACCGACGCCCCCGCTTCGGACACGACGATTTTGGCGATATTCAATTCTGGATATTGCTTGATGACATCGGCAACCAATTGGTCGGTTTCCCTGGAAGCGGTGCCATTACCGATGCTGACCAAATTGACGCCATGTTTCTGGATCAGTTGCGCAAGTGCGGCGATGGACTCAGTCCATTGTTTGCGTGGCGGGTGTGGGTATATAGTGTCAGTCGCCAGCAATTTACCGTTTGCGTCAACAACCGCCACTTTAACGCCAGTGCGTATGCCGGGGTCTAGCCCCATGGTGATTTTGCCCCCGGCAGGTGCGGCCAACAGCAAGGCACGTAAATTACTGGCAAAAACCTTGATGGCCTCCTGTTCGGCCGCTTCCCGCAAACGTAATTTCAAATCCGCGTCAATGCGGGTGAACAGCTTGATTTTCCAAGCATAACGGGCGGTTTCGGCTAGCCAACTATCAGCAGGGCGGGTCGTGTCCGTGATTTTAAGATGGCGGGCGACAAATTGCCCGCAAAGTTCGTGTTCCACCTTGTCGTCAATTGCTGGCTGTAGGTTTATTGCCAATAAATTCTCGTTACGGCCACGTAATAACGCTAATGCACGGTGCGAAGGGATTTTGTTGATGGCTTCGCGGTAATCAAAATAATCCTTAAACTTTTCGGCCTGTTGTTCTTTGCCCGCTACGACGGTAGCGTGCACAATACCATTTTGCCAAACCCGTTCACGCAGTTCTGCCAAGAGTTCGGCATTTTCTGAGATCCGTTCCATGATAATTTGCCGTGCGCCTTCCAATGCCGCTGAAATATCGCCGATGCCTTTGTCTTCATTAAGATATTCTGCGGCGATTTGTTCTGGTATCAATAGGCGGTCATGCAACAGGGTATCCGCGAGCGGTTCTAATCCGGCTTCACGGGCAATCTGTGCTTTAGTGCGGCGTTTAGGCTTATAGGGCAAATACAAATCTTCAAGGAGCGTTTTGGTATCGGCCGAGTTGATGGCCTGTTCCAATTCTGGTGTCAGTTTGTCTTGCGCCCTGATGCTATCCAAAATGCTGGCACGGCGCCCGTTAAGCTCACGTAGATAAATCAGGCGTTCTTCAAGCATCCGTAACTGGGTGTCATCAAGGCCGCCAGTGGCTTCTTTACGGTAGCGGGCAATAAAAGGCACTGTCGAACCTTCATCAAGCAATTTAACAGCTGCGCTGACTTGTTTGTAGTTAACAGATAATTCTTCAGCAATACGGGAAATGACGTCCATTTGTAATTTTTCGCAGTTTAAAAATGCCCATTGTAGCGTGAATAATAGTTATTTTGTTATTTACCACGGATTTAATCAATCCCAAGCAAACGGCTTAAATATCATGAATCTGCAACCAGTTTCCAGAAATTAGGCCATGCAACTTTTGACAGCATAAATTGCGCCACGCTAGGTTTTGATTTTTATTTGCCCAAAAAACTGTTATTATGCTCCCCGTAAGTTGGATGCTGTGTAAGAACAGTGAGTTTTTAATTACATTAGGGAGAAGCCATGCTTATACTGACTCGCCGAGTAGGGGAAACTTTAATGATTGGTGACGAGGTAACGGTTACCGTCCTTGGGGTTAAAGGAAACCAGGTTCGCATAGGTGTGAATGCGCCAAAAGATGTATCTGTTCACAGAGAAGAAATTTACGAAAGAATAAAAAAAGAACAAGCAGAGTCAGCTAGTTCTGAGTAATACACAGTTTCAGGAGGGATGGCCGAGAGGCTGAAGGCGCTCCCCTGCTAAGGGAGTATGGGCTTTAACTCCCATCGAGGGTTCGAATCCCTCTCTCTCCGCCAAAATTAATTTTAAAAGATTTTCTTGACAGTTTTGTAATTAAAAAAGATAATACCCAGCTCAATTTAACGCGCCCGTAGCTCAGCTGGATAGAGTAATCGGCTACGAACCGATCGGTCGGGAGTTCGAATCTCTCCGGGCGCGCCAATTTATAAAAGTTTAATCCCCTGTAGCTCAGTCGGTAGAGCGGGTGACTGTTAATCACTAGGTCGGCGGTTCGAGCCCGTCCGGGGGAGCCAAGTAAATCAAAGCCTTACATGAAAATGTAGGGCTTTTTTTATGCCCGAAATAAAAAATGTCGCAATTTTGTCGCAGTTCAAAATAAAACACGGCAATAATCCACAACAAAGCGGCCTGTTTTGCCGCAACGATTGCCGACACATACGAAGTGATACCCGCAACGATAGAACTCCACTAGCTTTCCTGTTTTGGCACAACCACCTCCGTCTTGTCGATCTGTTCTCTTAGCCAGGCTATTCCGCCCAAGGCCAAAAGCTTTTGGTGCTGCGCGGGGGTCAGGCGGATGGACATGCTTTTTGCCCTGTCTTCGGGTTGCAGCGGTTTTCTTCCAGCACCCTTGGCGCGTGTCTTTTTGGGTTCCATCGTGTCGTTCCTAAAAATGGTTTCCGATAACCGCAACCGTTGCGGTCAGTTTTATGTAGAATCGGCTATTATTGTATTTCATAATTAATAAATAGTGTCAATTTATTTTTTTAACCCTAAAAAACCGCTACAGGCCGCTATTTTACTGAGTTCCTGAAAGTAAAATTATTTATGAAATACATTAATAACTTCGCATAACGGGCATTATGTTAAATTATGTTTTACATAAATAACTGCAAGCGTTGCGGTCAGGCGGTTAAGGCGGACAAAGTGCGCCGTTCAGTTTTCGCCTATAGGCGAATTTAAAGGTTTTCGGGTTTGTCCGGTATTCACCAGAAAGCTTGTTTTACCTGCAATGGCTTACCTCAAATGTGAGGCGGTGCGAAGAGTCCAGCGATCACCCAAACCATAAGACACTTACTTTCTCCCCCTGCCCACATCAGATACGCCAAAAGGTAGGGCTTTGGGTGAAACTAGGCGTCTATAAGTAGTTGTTTGTTAATGACTTATTTTTAATGTGGCTTTTTGTATTATAAAAACACACTTCATAAAAATATAGTTAGGGCGACGCAAAGGAAGATAAAACGCCTAGAGATTTACCCGTCCCCCGTCGGCCAATAAAAATAAATCTATACCCCCCCTATGTGTAGAATTTGGGGAATTTGGGGAGATAGGCCTCTAGGCCATACGTGGCGCGGCTTCCAAGCTCCCCAAGGGCTTGGGGAGCTCCCCAAAAAAAACCGCCAATTTATGGGGAGATAGGCATTTTTGGCTGTTTTTCCGGGTCATTGGGTGGGGGTTACGGCTTAGGCTTGCTCCCCAATTTTTTGGGGAATCTCCCCAAAATTTTTTTCCATTTGGGGAGCTTGGAAGCCTTGGTATATAAGAGCTAGAAGCCTATCTCCCCAAATTCCCCAAAAAATTTATATAACCCCCCCTATATTTTTTTAACTGCCCGACTCGACCAACGCGGCGGACAAGACCATAACCCGGACAGTGCGGCCACCTACCGTCCTTTTCACGGCAAGGCGGGGCTTATTCTTGCCGTCCGGTTCGGTCTTGATAATCAAGCCCTTCTCGTGCATACGCCGCCATAGGCTGGAGGGGCTTAACAAAAAGGCTTCCCCTTGCGTCCTGGCGAACTGCTGAACCACCTTAAAGGCCGTGTCCTGATCCAACCAGACTTCGGCTTGGTCATTGCCTGTCGGGTCTGCATACCAGCCGATACAGTCCCCCATCGGGCTGTAAGCCTTATCACCCATTGGGCTTGCACCGTCCACCCGCCAGCCCCACGCATACGGCCTTAAGGTGGGTTCACGCTGTTTTAGCCTGCAAGCAATATGGCCATTACCGGAACTGAACACGGCGCGTAGCAGTTGCAGGAAACGCTGCGTTTCGTCCTGTTCGGTTTGGTAGGCTCCCTGTTCGCTAAAGGCCTGCTGTAAATGGCTTTCAATGTCGGCCATCAGGCCGCTTTGCTCGTGGCCTACCGCGCCGCTGTCCGCCAGGAAGTCTAGGAAGGTTTCAGTCCCCGCCACCAAATTGGCGTAAATCTCCGGGGCGCGGGGGTGGGAGGTGGCCAAGCCGTCACGGTGCGCGGCATTGCGGAACACTTCGACCTGCTTGGGAAAGGCCTTTTTCAAGTCGTCCAGGCGGGTGGCCAACCATTGCAGATAGGCCGACATCAACCCGGCAAACTGTCCGGCGGCCACGGCTTCCTGGAGGCGGGTTAAGGTTACGTTATCGACATCGGCGCGGGTCACTTCCAGCACCAACAAGCGGCCAAGCAACGATTGCCCACGCGGCAAATCCTCCGCCGTCACAATCATCAGGGAGCGGTTATAAGGCGCGGCCTTGGCCTGCATATTGGCATCACGCCGCCCGCGTCCGGCTTGGTTGCCTGTGTTGCGTATCAGCCTTTCAGCCATCGCGTGGAGCTTGGCCGCCTCGCTTTGGCTAATCGAGGGCTTAAAGTCATCGACCACAAAGACCGCGTCCTTAGCTTGGTGGCTCTTCATTTCGCAATCATTGACACTGTCCGACCAATTGGCAGGAAAACTACGGGCGGTAAAGCCACCGAAAAAGCCTTGGGCAATCGCGGCCACGGCACTTTTGCGCGATCCGGTCAGGCCATGCAACCACATGGCAAAATCGGTGGGGTGGCATTCTCCAAGCGGCGCACGGGCAACCGCCGCCAGCATCGCCGCGCCTATGTGGGGCTTGCTTGGGCAAATGGCCAGGATCGCCAGGGCATTGGCCACGGCTTCCTTAAGGGCTTCACCGGCCAGCGGTGCGGGCAATTGGTAACGGCTCATATGGCCACCGCCTAAGTCCACCTCCGCGCCGGTTATCAAGCCCTCAGCGGTCAATGATCCCGAACCCGTCAGGTAATGCCAACGGTCATTAAGCCTTTTCCAGCCCGTGTAACGGTAAACCGTGCGCCGGGTTATATCGCCGTCCAAGCGTGAATACTGGTGGATGGCGGCGCGTAGGTTGTCCTTTTTCGCGGCTCCGGGATAAATGAAGGGCAACGTCCCCCAATGCTCATTTGCCCACACACCTTGGCTAGAATAAAAGCTTTTGGCCGGGACATCGACCAACGGCAAGGCCACACCGTCCGACCGCCTGCCCTCGATACGCAAAAAAGCGGTGTCGGTTAGCCCGTCATCCGCCAGGATTTCTTCAATGATTTTGCAAGTGAAGTCACACAAGGGAAAGTCCGTTTCCCGAAAGCCGCCCTCTCCATCTTTAACCAATTTGACTTGGTGGAACGCGCCGTTCATCACCGTGTAATCGCCAAACCGTTGGGGGCTTTTTGACCCCTTACCACCGCCGCCACGGTTGCCGCCATTGCCCGTGTTGCTTGGCTTTTTCGGGGGTGGTGGCTTGGCTGAATTCACCAGCTCTAAGACGGGTTTTTTTGATGTGTCCTTACTCATGGCCTAACCCATTCAAAAAAACCGCGTAATCGTTAAAATCCCCCGGCACAGGCGGCACGGCCACCTTTCCGCCCACGGCTTGTGCCGCTTCGGTGGCTTTGGTCAGGCCAGGGTTGCCCGGTGTGTTCGCGTCATTGTCGGCACAAAATATCAACTCAGCATCAGGCAGTTTTTCGCGTAGCAACTCACCCACCGCCAGCAAGTTATTGGCCGTGAAGGCAATATAGACACGGTGGCGGGTTTCTTCGTGCAGGGTGGCACAGGTGGCGAAACCTTCCCCGATCAGCACCGTGTCAGATTTCGCCCCAAGCCACCAGAACAAACCCGCCAAGCCACCACCGGCCAGCATATCTTTATCACGGCCTAACGCTGGACAGGTTTCAGGAAAAATGGCCTGTAGGCTACGAAGTTCACCCACGGCGTTATACAGCGGCACTAACAGCGCGTTTTCAACCACCCGCTTGCAATGCTTACGGTCAGGCTGTTGAATGAGCCGCTCCCAGGTGGCTACCCGCAAGCCGTGCGGCCTGACGTGCTTGCGGACAAGGTAAGGATGGCTGGCAGGTGCAGGGCTGGCGTTGTCCCAAAGGGATTTCGCCCGTTTGGCGGCCTTATTATGGCGTTGCAATAGCTCAGCCTCACGGCGGCGTTTTTCGCCCTCGATACGGGCGCGTTCTTCGGGGGATACGGCCTCGCTTTGCATCCGGTTAATAAAGAAGGTTTGCCTCTCACCGCTTTTGTGGTTCCAGACAATCCCGCCTTGGCGGTCAGGAAACAGCTTAATCCGTGCATCATTCTTGCCTTTATAGTCATCGCTCAGATTCGCCACATGCCAGTTACCATCGGCGGCAACGGGCTGGTAATCCACGCCAATTTGTTCACAGGCAAGGCGGCAAGCGTCATCAATGTGCAGGCTACTCATGGCTTGTCCCCTTGGCTTTTGATCTCCACCACATTGCTGGCTGTATTACTGGCTGTATTGGTTGAGCCGTCGTAATAAGCATCAAGGATGGCTTGCGCGTCCAAGATTTCAAAGCGTAGGGCTTGGGCGGCTCTCCAAAGGTTGTTTATCTCGTTTGCCATGCCTTGCTCAAAAGCCACTTCCATCAGGTCAGCAATGGCGGCGGCTCTTTCTAAGGCGGGGTTTAGGCAATCGTGCAAACGGGCGGGGCTTGTGTCCAGTCCACCGTTCAGGCGGTGGCTAAAATCAGGGGTGCAAGCGGTGGGGTTTGGTGTTTTCATGGGAATAGCTCCACGCCGGACAATAGCCATCCACCGCCGCCCTAGGCTATAATAGCCCTGCGTTTAGGTGGCAAATGGATTGCTGAAAAACCCGGCCTTATTAGTTTAAGGTTCGGGTTTTTTTATGCGGGTGGGTTTTGGCCACGTTCTGCCAAATAGAACCGGGCTTCACAGGCAATATGCAGCATGGCCGTAATGTGTTGCAGGTGGTTCGAAAGCCCCCACGCAATGCCTGCCATTTGCTCCTTGCTTGGTTCATCCTCGCTGTGGGCGATCAATCCGCCCATTGCCATTAAAACATCGGATAAGGTGTGCGTTTCTTCGATGGCGGCATCATTCAGCCCCGCCAAGTAGTCCAGCTCCTCATTGTCCAAATTGTTCAGGCCAGCCTTAAAAAGCATGGGATAGGCCTTAAGTGGTGATGGCAAGCCAAAATGGTGCTTATTGCCTGGTTGGGTTTCGGTGTGGGCTTGCCCTGGATTTTGGGCGTGGCTTGATTGTGTGTTCATGCGGGTAGTCCTGTTCTTAAGAAGGGAATAACCGCCGATCATGCTTCTCACGGCATAGGCGGCGGGCTGAATTTTGGGGTGAGAATACCGCGAACAGGTGCGGCAAGCGCGAAGGCTTCCCAAAAACAGCCCGCCATAATGGACAGACGGCACAAGGCCACCCAATATGACGCGCATAAAAAAGCCACAATAGGTTGTGGCGGTTTTTCGCCTGTTCTAAAAAACGGGTTCTCACGCCCGTCTGGCTTGTTGCCAGTTGCGGACAGGGTAAACGCCAAAGGGTGAGCCGTCAAGAGTTGGATTTTGCTGGCAACCAAAACAGGCGCGGTGTAAGGATGAGCCATCATTCGGCCTCCTTAAACGGATAACCAAAGTGGTTGCTAATGTTAGTCAGGAACTGGACGGCAATCTGCCTATAAGCTTCATGGCTGGCAGGGTTAAAATCTTCTATAAGGCACGACAAGCCGTCATTCATGCCGATCAAATCATCAATAAAGCAGGTTGCCTCGATACAGCCTAGGTTATAGTCCGCCACCAACCGTTTTGCAAAACGGACAATGTAGGTGCGGTGTCCTTTAAGGAAAGCCTGGTAGCTGTCATCCTTCGATATTACGCCGGATTTAATGCCCTTGGTGACTGCTTGTAGCAAGAACAGGTCAAAGTATAGGGGCTTTCCGTTGTCGCTTAGCCCATCAAGAGTAGCCAAGGCTTGGCGCATTTCGGGTATAAAGGCAAAGTCATCAAGCGGCGCGTCCGATATATTCAATTCGGGGTTGCCCGCGGAATATTCGGCCTTAATGGCCAGCCATTCATCCATAAAACTAATGGCAGCGGGGTTGCCCGCCGTGTATCCGGTTTGTAGCCATTCTGAAAAATGCAGGGCTTCACTTAGGAAGGTTTGGGTAAAAGCGATATTCTGTAATTCCGCCTCAATGTCGCAAATGGCGGGCGGCTTAACTTCCATTGACGTGACACAAAATTTCAGCGATTCAAGGTCGTCCCTAATCGTTGTCATTTGTCTGGATAAGGCCAGCGGTTCGCCTTTTTTAGCCAAGCCACACAGCACATCAGACAGTGAATGTCTGGCGGCCTCGACTTTGGCGATTAGCGCGTTGAATGATCTAAGCTGGTGGTCTTTTAAGATGGCTGGATTAGTCATTACTCACCTCCCAATTGGGCAACTAAAGCCCGAATTTCAGCCACATCCCAGACACGGCAACGCGGGGATAAGAGCTTTCCGGCTGGATAGCGGCCTTCCTTCACGCCATTAAGAAAACTGGTTTTGGATATGTTCAAGAACGCCAAAATAGAAGGCACACGTACTACACCTTCTAGTGGCAGTGGTGCTGGCACATAGGTTACTTTGTTGCGGGGTTTGGGCATGGGGCTTGTAACTTCTTGCCCTTGGTGAACCGCCGCACTTATCGGCTTGATTTTGTGGGGCGGGGTTTGTTGGTTGTTTTTCGTCGGCATTGCTGGCATTTCCTCGATATTTAAAAAAGAAATGCAAGTTTGCGACAACAAGGGAGGGCGAAGTAACGCCCAATAAATTGGGGATTTTTAGGGGGCTGACTTTTTTATCAATCTATGGTAAAGGGTCTGTGCTTCCTGATATGTTGAAGCACCGCAAAAATCTTTAAAACGATTTATTTTCTCCGTAGGTTTCAGGTTCTTATTAATGGATAGTTTTTCTGCATATTCTTTTTGTGTTGTTTCTGGTGTAATTTCTAGTTCATCTTGTAACACTTTGAATTCATTTTCATTAAATATCCTATTAATCTGCTTAAATAACCGTAGCTGACATTGTGCGACGGGTTTAGCGGTCTTGTAATACTCTTCTGCTTTTTTTTCCTTCCAATCATTTTCATCCATTAATATATCAAGGGCTTTCTCTCGTGTAATTTCACCATTCAAAACAGCCATAACAATGGAGTGGTCATTATGAATTGTGCATAGCAAATCCATTTTTTTTGGGCGTTTATGTAAATTAAATTTTTTGTGTAAATCGACACCCCAAAACATGTCTTGCAAAGCATAAGCAACCGCTATCATGTCTTTTACTTCTGGTGCTGGAGATTCTTTATTTTTCAGCACAGAATCCACAAATCGGGAAAGTGTATTTAAATCATATTTATCTTTTTTATCAGTCATTTATATAATTTATGATTACACCAAGGGTTAAAACGTGCCGTTGTGTCATCCGGTCAGGCGTTTTTATTGGCCTAGGCAGGGCGTTTAAAGGCAATCACTTGCTTCAATAAAATACCATTTCCAAGAAGCACACCTATTCCAATATCACCTTTTACCCCATAGTGAATTAAGTCGTCTTCTGAGCAATTAATAAATTCAGCCGCCATATTCAGCGGGTAGTAATCACGCTTGAGCATCCGCACCTCGTCAAAGTGTCAATCCGTCCTGAAAGGTAGACCAGAAACGGGGGACGAATCCCGCTTGTTGCCCCGTCGGGCTATCCGGTCAAGTTGAATTATATCAAGAGATTACGCCAAGGGTTAAAAACAGGGCATACTTTATGAGGGTTAGCGGTAAATGTCCTTCCGGTGTCCGATTTCGATCACTAAAATTAGCAGTTCACCGTCTTTGATCTGGCAGATTATCCGGTAATCACCGACACGGTATCGCCAATATCCGGCAAGTTGGCCTTGTAGGGCTTTTGGTGGCGCGTGGGTTGGTTTGGGTCGATTGCTTTTTTAAAAAGGCGCGTATGCGTTCCCGCTGCGGGGCATCCAGTTTGTTGATGGCTTGCGCGGCCTTGGCTTTCAGTTCAACGCGCCATTGCATCTAGCTGTTTCTCCCAATCCTCAAAGCTGATAACGGTATCTGAGCCGCTTTCCAGTTCCGCCAACGCGGCATCAGCCGCCCGTGCGTCCTGCCAATCCTCAAGGCATTCGGTCAATAGCCTGTTGGCCAGTTGCGCCAAGGTGGTGTGTTCCTGTTCCGCCATTTCAGCCAGCAAGGCGGTGGTTTCGTTGTCGAGTTCTAAGGTTGTCATGTCTTGCCCCTGTGGGTGTCTTGTCGGGCTTTATTATACGTCTCTGGACAATTCAAGCCAGAAAGCAATCCAGCATCACACCGCTTTTTTAAACGGTATCACTTGCGCTCCATTCTTTAAGCCGTCTAAGTAATCCGCCCAGGCTTGCATCATTTTCCGGCGTTCCTCCAGATATTGGGCGCGGTTGTAAGCCGCCCTCACTTGATCCCGTGGCGCGTGTGCCAATTGCCGTTCGATAGCGTCTGGACTCCAGCCTTGTTCGTTCAGTAAGGTTGAGGCCGTTGTTCTGAAACCGTGCGCGGTCATGACATCGCTATCGTAACCTAGCGATTTTAACGCCGTCCTGATTGTGTTATCGGACATAGGCCGCCCATCACCTCGGCTTGAGGGAAAAACGTATTCCCCGTTACCTGTTAGCGGCTTAATGCCTTCCAATATCGCGATTGCTTGGGCGGGTAAAGGCACAATATGATGAAAGTCTGTTTTTGACACATAAGGCCGCCATTCTGCGGCTACCAAGTCAACGTCAGACCACAGCATTTGCCGAATTTCACCAGGTCTTTGAAAGAGCAGGGGAGATAACCTAAACGCTGATTGCACAATAAAAGTGCCTTGATAATTGCTTATATCCCTGAGTAATTGGCCGACCTGTTTGGGGTCGATGACCGCCGCCCTATGCTTTACTTTTTGCGCGGGGATTTGTTTGGTTACGGGTTGCGCGGGGTCGTAGTCGGTAAACTCATGGACAATTGCGTGGGCGAATATCGCGCTAATCTCGCTGTGTAGCCTGTGCGCCGTTTCGAGCTGGGATTTGTCAATTAGTGGTTTGAGAGTTGCCAGAACGTCGGAGGATTTGACCTGATTGATAGGGATGTCACCAATAACAGGGAAGGCCAGCCGTTCTAATCGGCTCGTTTTTTTTATATGGGTGGTTTCACTGGTAAGGTGCTTGATTGAGGCCAGCCAGTCACGCGCCACATGTTCAAAGCTGTTGAGGATAGGTAAGCCTTCAGCTTTTCGTTTTGCGTTTTCTGCTTCAGCCAATATGGTTTGTTTGGTTTTTTTTCTAGTTTCGCTAGGGTCTATACCGTTGGCGATTTTTACGCGGGCATTCTCAGCCTTGCGCCTTGCATCGGCTAAACCTGTTGCAGGGTAAACTCCAAGAGATAATGTTTTACGCTTGCCGTCGAAACTATAGTCAAAACGCCACCAAACTGAACCGCTTGGCTTAATCAGTAAGTACACGCCACCGCCATCATTAATTCTTTTATCTTTATCAGTTGCTTTAGAGTCATCTAACGCTTTGTTTAGATTAGATTTTAATGATGATGCCGTGAGTGTGTTTGTTGCCATTGCAGTAACTCCAATACAGTAACTTTTTTGTTGATTTTGGAGTTACTGTAAATGTTACTGCACTTTTTGTCGAATGTTACTGTGTTTCGTTGCATTTCATTGGACAATAAAAAACCCGCTAAGCTAGATAGCTTGCGGGTTTTTGTACTGCGTTGGTTCTCTTAAAACCTATATTTGGTACCGATGGCCGGACTTGAACCGGCATGACTTGCGTCACCACCCCCTCAAGATGGCGTGTCTACCAATTTCACCACATCGGCATGAAGCGATAACTATTTTTTCACGGTTTCGTTTTTATCAGCCACTGTTTTTTTCTTTTTTTCTTTAACAGTTTTCTTTACTTCTTTTTTGTTTTTTTCCGCTGGGCTGGCGGCTGCTTTTTTCTCGTCAACCTTTAAGGGTTCAACGGTTTTAATCTCTTCAGCTTTAGGCACCACAGTCTCTTTAATTTCAGGGGTAGTGGCTGGCGCGCTGCTTTCAGGCGGTTTGGCTTCCGTAGTTGCAGGGCTTGGGATTGCTGCCGGATTTTCTGACATTTGTTCAATGGCTTGTTTTATGACAGGCGTTGAAAATGTCAAAGGCATTTCTTCCGTTTTTGTTTCTGTTGCTATTGGAGCACTTTCGGCCGTTTTTGGGCTATCAGCTTGGGGAATGCCAATAGGGTCTTTTTTAACGGCCTCTGAACTCATCAAATCATAGGCTGCGCCTTGTCTGCCATTGAGGATGGCCAGTCCTAAGCTAGTAATAAAGAATAGTGTGGCTAGGGTCGCTGTCGTTCTTGATAAAAATGACCCTGCTCCCTGTGCCCCAAAAACTGAACCTGATGAGCCTGAACCAAAAGAAGCTCCCGCATCAGCCCCTTTTCCTTGCTGAATAAGGATTAGGCCTATTATGCCTAAACCCAGCAATACATGAATGACTATAATGATTTGATACATGAAAGTTAAACTACTTGACTGAATGGTATATCTTTAAAAAGGATTCCGCATCCAACGAAGCCCCACCAATTAAGCCGCCATCAATATCCGGCATGGCAAACAAGCCTTTTGCATTGTCTGGCTTGGCGCTGCCGCCGTATAGGATTTGGATTTTGTCGGCTATTGTTTGGTCTTTTGCGGCGATGTATTCACGGATGTGTTGGTGCACTTCTTGGGCTTGGGCGTCACTGGCTGTTTTGCCTGTGCCAATGGCCCAAACAGGTTCATAAGCAATGACGGCATTGGCAAAAGCCGCTATGCCTGCAAGGCCAATGACAGCGTCCAATTGTTTTTCAACTACGGCGAAAGTTTGTTCTTGTTCGCGTTCTTCCAAAGTTTCGCCAATACATAACACAGGGATGATGTTTTGGGCTTGGGCTTGGCAGAAACGCGCGGCAACTGATGCGTCAGTGTCGCCGTAATAGCTGCGTCTTTCGGAATGCCCCACTAAAGCATAAGTACAGCCGAATTCGCTTAACATGGAGGCGGACACTTCACCCGTGTAGGCGCCTGAAGCTTGGTCGGCGACATTTTGTGCGCCTAAGGCCAAGCGGCTGCCTTTGGTGATTTCGCTAACGCTGGGCAAGAAAACATAAGGTGCGCATACGGCGATCCCTGCGGTATTTTCACCTAATCCTGCCAAAATACCTTGTGCAAGCGAATCAGCACTAGCACGAGTCCCATTCATTTTCCAATTGCCGATAACCAGTGACTGACGCATCATTACCTCCACATAGAATAAAGCCGCCTATGATATAGGCTAACAGGGTTGAATTCAAGCACCGATTGCGCTCTTCACCGCTTCGGCGAGTTGCTGGGCGTAATTATTGACTGCGTCCCCCTGTTCGCCTTCAACCATGACGCGAATTAACGGCTCCGTTCCTGATGTCCGTAGTAGCACCCTGCCTTTGTCGCCCAATTTATTTTCAACCGCTTTGACGGCTTGTTGGATACCGTCATAGTGATCTAGGTTGACTTTTTTGGCGGTTTTGATGTTGATAAGGATTTGTGGGTATTTTTGCATCCCTGATTTTAGTTCATGGAGCGATTGGCCGCTGTATTGCATTTCTGCCAGGACTTGCAGGGCGGCGATGATGCCGTCCCCCGTGGTGGTTTTATCCAGGCAAATGATATGGCCTGAATTTTCCCCGCCTAAAATGCCATTGTGTTTGGTCAGCAGTTCCATGACATAACGGTCGCCTACTTTTGCCCTTAGCAGTGGGATGCCAAGTTGGGCTAAAGCATGTTCCATCCCTAGATTGGTCATTAATGTGCCCACAACAGGCCCGGCCATTTGGCCGGAAGAGAGCCTGGATTTTGCGATAATGTAAATCAGTTCATCGCCGTCAACTATTTCGCCCTTATGGTCAACCATGATCAGGCGGTCACCGTCACCGTCCAGGGCTATGCCCAAATCCGCATGGTTTGCCAAAACGGTCGCCGCCAGCATTTCTGGCTTGGTGGCGCCGCAGTTGTCATTAATGTTTAGGCCGTTGGGTTGGACACCGATGCTGATGACTTCGGCGCCTATTTCACTAAAAACATGGGGGGCAATGTGATATGTGGCGCCATGGGCGCAATCGACGACGATTTTCATGTGGTCGAAATCGAGCCGCGTCGGGACGCTGGCTTTACAATATTCAATATAGCGGCCGGCGGCGTCCTCCAAGCGTTTCGCTTTGCCTAAGTGCGCCGAGTCCACCGTCGTCATGGGGGAATCCATATAGTGTTCGATTTCCTTCTCTATATCATCGGGTAATTTAGTCCCCTGTACTGAAAAGAACTTCACGCCATTGTCGTAATAGGGGTTATGGGAGGCGCTGATGACTATGCCCGCTTGCGCCCTTAGTGTGCGTGTCAGGTAAGCAATGCCCGGTGTCGGCATGGGGCCTAATAGCCGGGTGTCGACGCCTGCGGCGGTTAATCCCGCTTCCAAAGCGGATTCGAACATATAACCTGAAATACGCGTGTCCTTGCCGACCAATACAAAGTCATGCCGTTCATTGGCGAAAACTCGGCCGGTCGCCCAACCTAGTTTTAACAGGAAGTCGGCAGTTATGGGCGGCTCACCGACTTTGCCTCTGATGCCGTCAGTACCAAAATATTTTTTTGTCATAGTTATCCACTGGTTTCAGAAAAATGGCTTAAAAAAAAGGAGAGGTTTTAAGCCTCCCCCTTTTTTAGGACTAATTTACGTGGCAGCCTAGCTTTGTTCAGCCGCCCCGCCAATGATTTTATCATCCTTTATATCATCTGCTTTATGGCCGTTTCTCGGTGGTATATCAAGCCAGCCTTGGGGATCCCTTACCGGCCTACGGGCCATCAAATCTTCGATTTGGTCTTTATCAATGGTTTCATATTTCATTAAGGCGGCGGCCATCGCATGAAGGATGTCAATATTTTCTTTAATAATCCCTTCCGCACGTTTGTAGTTGCGGTCAATGAAAGAACGTATTTCCTCATCAATGGTATGGGAGGTTTCTTCCGCTACGGTTTTATGCTGGGTCACAGAGCGGCCCAAAAATACTTCGCCTTCTTCTTCACTATAGGCGAGTGGCCCCAAACGTTGGGACAAGCCCCATTTGGTAACCATGTTCCGTGCCAGTTCGGTGGCCCGTTCGATGTCGTTGGACGCCCCTGTGCTGACCTGTTCCCAACCAAAGATAAGTTCTTCGGCGATACGCCCGCCATATAAACTGGAAATCATGCTGTCCAGTTTTTGTTTGCTGGCGCTGTATTGGTCTTTTTCAGGCAGGAACATGGTCACGCCCAACGCACGGCCTCTAGGCATGATGCTGACTTTATAAACCGGGTCATGTTCAGGCACCAGTTTGCCGACAATAGCATGTCCGGCTTCATGATAGGCGGTCATTTTCTTTTCTTTGTCGCCCATGACCATCGTGTGCCGTTCCGCACCCATAATGAGTTTGTCTTTGGCTTTTTCCAGGTCAAACATGCTGACGACCCGTTTATTCATGCGGGCTGCAAACAAAGCCGCTTCATTGACCAAGTTGGCCAAGTCCGCCCCTGAAAAACCAGGGGTGCCTTGGGCGATGTATTTGACTTCGACATCTTCCGAGGCGGGGACTTTTTTCATGTGGACGTTAAGGATTTGCTCACGGCCACGGACATCAGGCAAGCCCACAGTCACTTGGCGGTCAAAACGGCCCGGACGTAACAAGGCCTTGTCCAGCACGTCAGGGCGGTTAGTGGCGGCGATGACTATAATGCCTTCATTGCCTTCAAAACCGTCCATTTCCACCAGCAATTGGTTCAAGGTCTGTTCACGCTCGTCATTGCCGCCGCCTAAACCGGCACCGCGTTGGCGGCCTACGGCATCAATCTCGTCGATAAAAATAATGCAAGGCGCGTGTTTCTTCGCCTGTTCGAACATATCGCGTACCCGTGAAGCCCCGACGCCGACAAACATTTCCACAAAATCCGAACCGGAGATGGTGAAAAACGGCACTTTCGCTTCACCTGCAATCGCCCGTGCCAATAATGTCTTGCCTGTGCCTGGGGGGCCTATCATCAACGCGCCGCGCGGGATTTTGCCGCCTAATTTTTGGTATTTGGCGGGGTCTTTCAAAAAATCGACCATTTCTTCGACTTCTTCCTTGGCTTCATCACAGCCTGCCACATCGGCAAAAGTCACTTTAATCTGGTCTTCTTCCAACATCCGCGCTTTGCTTCTGCCAAAGCTCATGGCTCCCCGGCCAGCCGCCCCGCCGCCTTGCATTTGCCGCATGAAAAACACCCACACGGCAATTAACAGCAGCATCGGGCCAAAGGACACCAGCAACTGCATGATCAATGAGGGTTGTTCTGGCGGCACGGCTTTGATTTCCACGCCGTTTGCCAATAAGTCATCAACCAAATGGGGATCTGAAGGCGCGTAAGTTTTAAACATTTGGCCGCCCTGCATTTTACCTTTGATGACATGTTCGTCAATCATCACTTGCTGGACTTGGCCTGCCTTCACAGACTCGATGAACTGCGAATAGGACAGCGCAGAATCAGACCGTTCACCTTGGGGGGCAAAATTATTAAAGAGGGACATCAGCACAATCGCAATGACGACCCACAAGATTATATTTTTTATCATATCGTTCACAAACACGCCCTAGGCTTGAACCGCTCGGTTTAAAACATTTGTTAAATTATATCAGGACTTATCATCCAGACTGTGGTTATTTGTCTGTAGAATCCGCTCGATAGCTACAGATCTATGGGCGATCAAGCCTTATTTAAAGCCTTTTGCCAAAATATAAACTTCATTGCTACGAGGCCTTGATGCTTTGGGTTTGCGGATGACCACTTTGTTAAAAGATTGTTGCACGTCCCGATGGAAGGCTTCAAAGCCTTCGCCATGAAATAATTTCACGAGGAAACTGCCGTTTTTCGCCAACACGGTTCTTGCCGTGTCTAACGCCAATTCCCCCAGGTAAATGGCCCGTGGTTGGTCAACGCTATTGTTACCGCTCATGTTGGGCGCCATGTCTGACATCACCAGGTTGATAGGTGCGTTGTCCAACACCCTATAAAGTTCGGCCAACACCTCTTCTTCGCGAAAATCGCCTTGGATAAAATCCACGCCTTCCAACGGTTCCATCGGCAAAATATCCAAAGCGATCAATTTGTTGTTTTTTCCTATCAACGGCCTTGCAAATTGCGACCAGCCGCCAGGCGCCGCACCTAAATCAATAATGTTCATCCCCGGTTTTATCAGTTGGTCCTTCTCTTGGATTTCACTTAGTTTGAATACCGCCCGTGAGCGGTAACCTTGCGCTTGTGCCATTCTGACGTATTCGTCATCAAAATGTTCCTGCATCCAACGTGTGCTGCTTTTACTTCGTCCCATAGCCCTTTGTTTAGTGTAGAATTAATATTTTGAATTGTAGGGAGTGAGAGTGAACTCTGTAGATAAGAAACAACTACGCGCCAATGCCCATGCCTTAAAACCCGTGGTGATGGTTGGCCAGTCAGGCTTGACTGACGCAGTCCTTGCCGAGGTCGATCTGGCCTTAAATAGCCACGAGCTTATTAAAGTTAAAATACGCGCCGAACGTGATGAACGCAAGGAGATAAGCGAAAAAATGTGTGCGGCGACTGGCGCGGAGTTGATTCAGTCGATTGGTCAGGTTACGGTTTTGTACCGTTTGAACCCAAAGAAATGACTGTCCAATTTAGGGGGCTTTGAGTTTGGGCTTGTCTGCCTAAGCAATTAAGAGCCAGTGGAGACATTGCGGGGCAGTGTCTCCACGAACCGTTCCAGGGCTTAATATGCTTGCCGGTCAGATATATTCAATTGAAATGATTTCGTATTCAATATTGCCGGCAGGTGCTTTGACAATCACCACGTCGCCCGCTTCTTTACCGATCAAGGCCCGGGCAATGGGTGAGCCTATGGAAATGCGGCCTTCTTTGATATTGGCTTCGTCTTCGCCAACGACTTGATAAGTGACCCGTTTTTCCGCGTCAATATCTTCCAGTGCAACCGTTGCCCCAAACACGACTTTGCCGTTGGCGTCGACTTTGGTGACATCAATGATTTGCGCGTTGGCCAGTTTGCCTTCAATTTCCGCAATACGCCCTTCGGCGAAACTTTGCTGTTCTTTAGCGGCATGGTATTCGGCATTTTCCTTTAAATCGCCATGTGCCCTTGCGGTGGCGATGGCATTAATGATGCGTGGCCTAACGACCGATTTTAATTCTTCCAATTCTGCGCGTAACTTTTCCGCGCCTTTTACAGTAAGGGGTACTTTACTCATCTTCCAACAACTCCACTAAATTATTTTGTCCTGGTTTTTTATTAACTTAAACGCTTGGTCAACATAAGCTTTTATGCAAATCCTGTAAACATGACACGTCCCCCGCATCCAGTTCGCCCAAGGCAAAGCACGCAGCCCGCGCCCCCGCCATGGTGGTGTAATAGGGCACCCGGTTTTGTAGGGCTTCGCGGCGCATCGTGAAGGAATCGGAAATGGCTTTTTTGCCGATCGTGGTGTTGATGATCAGTTGGATTTGCCCATTTTTGATCATATCCACCGTGTTAGGCCGCCCTTCATTGACCTTGTAAACCAATTCGCAGGTGATGCCGTTCTCTTTAAGGTATCTTGCCGTTCCGCCCGTGGCGACGATTTCATATTTTTTGGCCACCAACATGCGGGCGATTTCGGGCGCTTTCGCTTTGTCGCCATCACGGATACTGATCAAGACTTTGCCGCTATGGTCCAGATTGACGCCGGCGGCACGTTGTGATTTGGCGAATGCTTCACCGAAAGTCTTGCCCACGCCCATGACTTCGCCTGTCGATTTCATTTCCGGCCCCAACAAAGGGTCGACGCCAGGGAATTTCACAAACGGGAACACCGCTTCTTTGACCGAATAATAATCAGGGATGCGCTCTTCAGTCACGCCTTGTTGCGCCAGCGTTTGCCCGACCATCACCCGTGCGGCGATTTTTGCCAACGCATAACCCGTGGCCTTGGACACGAACGGCGCCGTCCGGGAAGCCCTAGGGTTGACTTCCAGCACATAAATGTCTTCGCCTTGAATCGCAAACTGGGTGTTCATCAAGCCGCGCACACCCAAGGCTTCCGCCATTTTGGCAACCTGTTCGCGGAGCTGGTCTTGAAGATGTGCCGGCAGGTCATAAGGCGGCAGGGAACAGGCGGAGTCGCCGGAATGCACGCCTGCCTGTTCGATATGCTCCATCAGGCCACCAATCAGGACGCGCTCGCCATCGTAAATGGCATCAACGTCCATTTCCACTGCATCATCCAGGAAACGGTCAAGCAAGACGGGCGAGTCATTGGAAACGCTCACCGCTTCTTTCATATAACGTTGTAGGCCTTCTTCGTTGACGACGATTTCCATCGCCCGTCCGCCCAGCACATAAGACGGACGCACCACCAGCGGATAACCTAGCTCTTTGGCGGCATTGACCGCCTGCTCGGTGGAGCGGGCGGTCGCATTTGGCGGTTGTTTCAGCTGCAAGCGTTCAAGCAATTTTTGGAAACGCTCGCGGTCTTCCGCCAAGTCTATCGAATCCGGCGAGGTGCCGATGATAGGCACACCCGCCGCTTCCAAGGCACGGGCCAGTTTGAGCGGGGTTTGTCCGCCGTACTGGACAATCACGCCCTTTGGCTGCTCCAGATGGACGATTTCCAGCACGTCTTCCAAGGTCAAGGGCTCAAAATACAAACGGTCCGAGGTGTCAAAATCGGTGGACACGGTCTCAGGGTTGCAGTTGATCATGATGGTTTCGTAACCATCTTCACGCAGGGCCAGTGCCGCGTGGACACAGCAATAGTCAAATTCGATGCCTTGGCCGATACGGTTGGGGCCGCCACCGAGGATGATGATTTTTTCCTTGTCAGTTACCCGCGCTTCGCACTCTTCCTCATAGGTTGAGTATAGGTACGCGGTGTCGGAGGCAAATTCAGCCGCGCAGGAGTCAATGCGCTTATAGACCGGGCGGATGTTTTGCTTGTGGCGGGTGTTGCGCACCTCGATTTCCGAAGTGTCCAATAATCTTGCCAAACGCACATCGGAGAAGCCTTTGCGTTTTAGCTTATACAGCTCGCCTGTTTTCAGTGTTGATAAGGTTTTGGTCGCCAAAGCTTTTTCGGACAGCACCAAATCTTCGACTTGCGCCAAAAACCACGGGTCGATTTTACAAACCTCATGGATTTCGGTGAGGCTCATGCCAATACGGAAAGCGTCGGCGACATAGCGCAGACGGTCAGGGCCAGGATGGCGCATCTCCCTATGGATTTTATCCAAGGCCTCGTCGGCGTTCAGGTCGATGATTTCATCCAAGCCGCTGATGCCGATTTCCAAGCCACGCAAAGCTTTTTGCAGGGATTCTTGGAAGGTGCGGCCTATCGCCATGACTTCACCGACCGATTTCATTTGTGTGGTCAAACGGTCATCGGCTTGCGGGAATTTTTCAAAGGTAAAGCGCGGAACCTTGGTCACGACATAGTCAATGCTAGGCTCAAACGAGGCGGGGGTCGCACCGCCCGTAATCTCATTTTGCAATTCGTCCAAGGTAAAGCCCACGGCCAGTTTGGCGGCGACTTTGGCAATCGGGAAGCCAGTCGCTTTAGACGCCAAGGCCGACGAGCGGGACACCCGTGGGTTCATTTCAATGACAATCAAACGTCCGTCCACCGGATTGATCGCCACCTGCACGTTAGACCCGCCCGTATCGACACCGATCTCGCGCAACACCGCGAGCGAGACATTCCGCAGGATTTGGTATTCTTTATCGGTCAAGGTTTGCGCGGGGGCGACGGTGATGGAATCGCCGGTATGCACGCCCATCGGGTCGAAGTTTTCTATCGAGCAGACGATGATGCAATTGTCTTTAGAATCCCGCACGACTTCCATCTCATATTCTTTCCAACCCAACACCGATTCTTCAATCAACAATTCGTTGGTGGGCGACAAATCCAAGCCCCGTTCGCAAATCTCCATAAATTCATTTTTATTGTAAGCAATGCCGCCGCCGCTGCCGCCCATAGTAAAGGACGGACGGATCACGGTCGGATAGCCGACTTCCTTTTGTGCGGCCAGGGCTTCTTCCATGGTATGCGCGGTTTTTGATTTGGCGACTTCAAAACCGATACGCGCCATTGCCTCGTTAAACAGCTGGCGGTCTTCGGCTTTGTTAATCGCTTCTTTGGTCGCGCCGATCATTTCCACGTTGTATTTCGCCAAGACCCCATGCTTGTCCAAGGCCAAGGCGCAATTGAGCGCAGTTTGCCCGCCCATGGTTGGCAAAATCGCGTCGGGACGTTCTTTTTCGATGATTTTCTCAACGGTTTGCCAGTCGATAGGCTCGATGTATATCGCATCCGCCATGTCGGGGTCGGTCATGATGGTCGCGGGATTGGAATTCACCAAAATCACGCGGTAGCCTTCTTCACGCAGGGCTTTGCAGGCTTGGGTGCCGGAGTAATCAAATTCGCAGGCTTGGCCGATGACGATAGGGCCTGCGCCGAGTAAAAGGATGGATTTTATGTCGGTTCTTTTGGGCATTTTATGATTTCTAGCTTAATTTTAGTGTTGTCCAGTCTGATTCATCAGATCGATAAATCCATCGAATAAAGATTCCACATCGTGTGGCCCCGGACTTGCTTCGGGATGTCCTTGGAAACTAAACGCCGGAACATCGGTACGCTTGATGCCTTGCAAGCTGCCGTCGAACAACGAACGGTGCGTGGCGATCAGGTTTTCCGGCAAGCTGGCTTCGTTGACCGCGAAACCGTGGTTTTGGCTGCTGATCATGACATGGCCGGTGGCGAGGTCTTGCACCGGGTGGTTTGCGCCGTGATGGCCGAATTTCATTTTTTCGGTTTTTGCACCGCTGGCCAAGGCCAGCAGTTGATGGCCCAAGCAAATGCCAAATACAGGGACTTTTTTCTCCAAAAGCTCAGCAATCGCTTCAATCGCGTAAGTGCAGGGTTCCGGGTCGCCCGGGCCATTGGATAAAAATACGCCATCTGGGTTCATTGCCAAAACAGTTGAAGCAGGCGTTTTGGCGGGGACGACCGTGACACGGCATCCACGGTTGACCAGCAAGCGCAGGATATTGCGTTTGATGCCAAAATCATAGGCGACAACATGCTTGCTGAGGTTTTCACCTGCCTGATGCCCGCCCTGCAAAGACCAGATGCTTTCTGTCCACGCGTAAGGATTTGCTGTCGTGACTTCTTTCGCCAAATCCAAGCCTTTCAGGCCTGAGAAACCAGCGATTGCGGTCGTGGCCGTCGCTATGTCAACTTCGTCACCTGCAACTATCGCCCCGCGTTGCGCGCCTTTGTCACGCAAGATGCGGGTCAGTTTGCGGGTGTCGATTTCGGCTATCGCCACCACGTTATGGTCCAGCAAGTATTGCTGCAAAGACTTCCCGCTGCGCCAGTTGCTTGCCAGCAAGGGCAAATCCCGTATCACCAGGCCGCTGGCGAATACGCCGATAGATTCATCGTCTTCGCTGTTGGTGCCGACATTGCCGATATGCGGGTAGGTCAGCGTGACAATTTGCTGGGCATAGGACGGGTCGCTGAGGATTTCCTGATAACCGGTCATTGCGGTGTTGAACACCACTTCGCCGACCGAACAGCCATCCGCACCTATGGAGGCGCCACTGAAAACCGTACCATCTTCTAACACTAATAAAGCAGGCTTAACCAATTATGTTACCTCAAATATGCAAAACGGGACGGGCCCAGAAGGCCGCATCCCGTTATCAATAAATTAACCGACATACTATACAAAATTATGCCGTTTTGGTCATTAACAATTTTAGGCTTTGCTTAAGCCAGGGGCTTTTAAAGGAAATTAGGAGGCTTTTTTGAGCATCCCCAAACCGTTTGGCCTTTTCACCATTTGCACTTGGGCCTTGATGCGTTTTTTGACGGCGTCGACATGGGAAATCACGCCTACGGTTTTGCCATAAGCGCGTAAGTTTTCCAAAGTGCTTAAGACTAGCGTGAGCGAGTCGCCATCGAGGTTACCGAAACCTTCGTCAATAAACAGCGAATCCACCGATTTATTGTTATTGGCCAGTTCTGACAAACTTAAGGCCAAGGCCAAGCTGACGACAAAGCTTTCGCCACCGGATAAGGTTTTGGGTTGGCGGCGGGCGTTGCCTTGGAAAGTGTCTTCAATTTCCAAGGCCAATCCGGCGTGTTCTGGGTTGTAGCGCAAATAATAGCGTCCGCTGATTTTTTCCAAGATGCGGTTGGTATGCGCGAGCAATTTGTCCGCCACGCGGATTTGCACGCGGCGGCGGAAAGCCATGCCATGTTCGTTGTCCAGTAGGCTACGTTCGGCGAGGGCGGGTTGGGCTGCCTGTTCACGTTGCCTTAATGCCGCCGTCAGTTCGTCATAACGTTCTTGTTGCTGGTTTTGCTGTGCCAAACGTTTTTGTAGCCGCTGGATTTCCAGTTGCGCCATGTCCATTTTCCCTACCAGCCCGGTCAATTGGCGATAAATGTCATCTGGGTTGGGGGCGGTTTCGGCAATCATGAAGTCATTGTCCAGTTCGGCGGACAATTGCTCCAATTGTTGCGTTTTTGCGGCGATTTGTGCCTGCAATTCAGTCTTGTGCCGGGTGAATTCAGGTTCCCTGGCTAAAAATTGTAAGGCGTTGCGTAATTCGCCCAAACTGGCGAAAGGCGAGGTTTTCAGCTTGGCTTGCAAACCTTGTTGCAAGGCGGCCAATTGGTTTTCTTGTCCGGCCAGGAGCTGTTCCTTGTCGGCAATCAGCCGTTGTTTTTCTATCAGGGCCAAATGCACGCCGATTTGCTCCTCACCCTGTAATTGGCCGATCAGGCGGGTGATTTTTGCTTCACAACGGCTGGCTTCGGTTTGGCAGGTGGCGTATTGGCTTTCTTGTGCGGCGATGTCGTCAAGCAAACTTTTGTGGCGGACCGCGTAGCTTTGGTAATCTTGACGGCGGGCGTTGAGGCGGTCGAAAAACGCGTCTTCCTTGCCTTTGCCGGGCATGGTCTCACCTAAGGCGGCCAATTGTGCCTGCACTTTTTCTGCCAAGGCCTGTTCGTCTTGGCGGCATTGCGACAATGCCGCGTCAATTTCCAGGTATTCCTGGGATAAGCCTTGGCCATTGTTGTCCAGTTGTGCGGCGATTTCTTGCAGTTGCACAACCGCCGCTTCATTTTTGGCAATCAAACCGTTGATTTTGGCAATGTTGGCGGTTTTTTTCTGGTATTGGTCGGCTAAGGCGATGATGTTTTTCAATTCTTCCTGTTCATTCTTCAACCAGTGCCCCATTGCCGGCAAGTCGTCGATGTCCAGATCTGCGCTGGCTTTGTTCAGACGGTTGCACAGCGAAAGCCAGGAGGCTTTGATGTTTTCCAGTTGCGTTTGCAGCGCGCGGTTTTTCTCGGCATTTTTTTGGGCGATGGCGATGCGTTTGTTGAGCTGGTCGGTTTGCGCCGACAAGCTGCGCAGTTTCATTTGCTGGTCGGTCAGGGCTTGCACCGAGTTGCCGATAACGGGAGGATGTTTCAGGTACGGGTGTTCTTTGGCTCCGCATAAGGGGCAGGGCTTGCCGTCCACCAAATGGGCGCGTTCGGGCAGCAGTTTTTTCAGCAGGGCCTCACGGTTAAGCGCGGCATCCAAGGCCAGCTTGATATTTTCTTCGCGTTTGATGGTGTCGCGCAGTTGCTCCAGCTGCAACGCCAACTCATCGGCATCCTCAACAACAACTGGTTTGCGCCCGAAAATCCCAAGAATGCCGCCACTTGGCTGGCTGAGTTTTTGGTAATTCAGCGCGAGGTCCAGCAATTGTTGGAATTGCCCGACACGCCCTTGCTGCTCGTTTTTCAGGCTTTCAATCGCGTCCGCCTGATGGCCTTGCAACAAGGCTTCCCGTGCTTGCCCTTCGTCGATAAGCTCTTGTTTGAGTCCGGCGATTTCGGTGATTGTCTTGCTTAGTGCCGTACCTGTGTTTTTTAAAGAAGTGGCGGATTTTTTGGTTTCGTTGCTGAATTGTTTGTGTTTGTCGCCCAGTTCTTTGAGTTCGGCCCGCAATTTTTTTAGGCGCGCGGTTTCAGGGAAGCTTTCCAGCAAAGACGCATCGTTAGCGTGTTCGTCCAGCCATGCCGCCGCCGTTGTTAAGGCGGCTTTTTTTTCGGCCAGCTGGGTTTCCAGGGTTTGCGACAATGCCCCGGTTTCTTGCTGTTCCAAGCGGGTCTGGTTGATTTCAAACTTGATCCGGTCAATTTCCTTAAGTTGCTCGGGAAACGGGCGTTTGGATGCTTGGGCGGGCATTTCGGGCTTGTCGCCCAATTGTTCCCGCAGGAATTGCAATTCGTTCTGTAACGTGTTCCAGGCCGCTTGATGCTGTTGCAGGGATTGTTGTTTGTCGTCCAGTGCGGCAAGGTCGTCCTGGTACGCCAGCGCTTGTTTGGCGGTGGCAATATTTTCAAGCGATTGCCCGTTGGTGTGCAATTGCGCCTGCAAGTCCTTCAGGCGTTTTTTCTGGTCGACCACTTGGGCTTGAAGGTGGGCGGTGTTTTTTAGCGCGGCTTGTTGCTGTTCGAGATGTTTTTGGGCGGCTTTGAGCTCTTGGATTTGCTCTAGGTAATCTTGCAAGTCCTGTTCCGAAGCTTCCACGGCTTCGGCTGGCAATAGTTTAAGGCCCGCCAATTCTTGCTTGATGGCGTCAATGGACTGTTGCGCTTTTTCGGCGTTGCCCAGAATTTCGTTACGGTAATCCGTGTAAATGTCCGTGCCGATTAAGGTTTCCAAAATGCCCATGCGCTCGTTGTCCAGCGCGTTTAAAAAAGCCGCAAAATCGCCTTGGGCCAGCAGCATCGAGCGGGTGAAATTGCGGAAATTCATGCCCGTCAATTCGGTGATGGCCCGGCATACCTCGGCAGGCGTGCCCGCCAACACTTGCCCGTCGGACAAACGGGTCAATTTCATATCAATGGCCTGCACATCTTCCGCATCCGTGCCGCGTTGGGCTTGCCAAATGGATTGGTATTTTTCGTCGCCTAATTTGAATTCCACCTCGGCATACGCTTCGCTGGTGTGTTGGCTAATGACCGAAGCCGCCGGTTGGTCGAAGCGTGACGTTTCGCCGTAAAGCGCCAAAGTGATGGCGTCAAGGATGCTGGATTTGCCCGAACCGTTCGCGCCTGTGATCGCAAAAACCCCCGCATTGGCAAACGCGCCCTGCGTGAAACTGATCCGGCTATCGCCGACTAAGGAATTGATATTTCTAAAATAAAGGGAAAGTATTTTCATGGTTTGATACTTTTGCCGGGCGGCCGCTTTGGAATTTTCGTAATTTTTCCATTATAACGCCGCGTCGGGGCTTTTTATCAAACTATCGCTTAGGCGAGGTGTTTTGGCGGGATTTATCAGTGTCGGCCTAACTGTTTGCTTTATGGTAATATTTGCCGCTACTTGTTAAATTAGAGGCAAGCCTTATGGACGCTATGCTGAAGGGTAAATTACAGCGTTGGAATGATGATAAAGGCTATGGTTTTCTCGAACCGGAACAGGGTGGCGAGCAGGTTTTTATCCATATTTCCGCATTGAAAAATAAGGGTCACCGTCCTGTCATCGGGGACACTATTTGGTATCAGCTAGAGATTGGCCGCGACGGCAAGGCTAAAGCGGCCAATGCCAGCATCATAGGTGTTCCGGTCGTGCGCAGGAGGGCGGCTTATGCGGGCAGGAACAAGGGAAGGGGGGGCAGCAAAATGAAGCTCCTGGTTATTGTGGTGGCCGTTGGCTGGTTTGCTTACTACGGGATAACCGAAAGGTTGCCAAGTGTAATTGATATAAACACCCAGCACACACCGGCCACATCTGATAATGGCTTTGAATTAGAAGTGGAAGCCAAAACTTACCAATGTGATGGTCGTGTACATTGTTCCCAAATGACTTCTAGGGAAGAGGCGGAATACTTTGTCCAACACTGTCCTGGCACTATGATGGACGGTGACGATGATGGTGTGCCCTGTGAAAACGACAGCCGCTGGTGACACTTCCATGCGCCACCATTTGAACGGTAAAGGTAAGTTGGTTTAAGAAACTTTCGCAGGCGCAGAGCTTTGCCAAGCCGGGATTTGCTCAATGGCGTTATACCAACGGGCGATTTCCACATAACCTTCCATCGGGTATTGCGCCATCACCGCCAAGTCCAGAAATGAACCGACAGAGAAATCCGCGAGCGTGAAGTGGTCACCGACCAGCCATTCACGGCCTGTCAAATGTTCTTCCAGGACTTTCGCAAAACGGTGGAAATTTTCCGTCCCTTTCGCCAATTCTTGGGTATCCGGCTCGCCCAGGTTCAACGCGCCTTTAATGATGTTCTCAAAAATAAACGTGCCGCACGCCCTGCCAAAATGGGAGGCTTGCCAGAATTGCCAGCGGTTGATATCGGCCATTACCTTAGCATCGGTTGACAGTAACGAATTATCTGGCACTTTTGAACACAGGTACTGCATAATGGCATTCGATTCCCAGAGGACAAAATCACCATCAACCAGCGTAGGGATCATGTGGTTAGGGTTTAATTTCAAAAATTCCGGGGTCATTTGCTGGCCTTTGCTTAAATCTACAACTTGCAGGTCACAATCCAAGCCTAAGTGGTGCAAAACGGCGATGACACGGCGGGAGTTTGGGGAAATTGGGAAATAATACAGTTTCATGCGGTGTGCCTCCTGGGAATAAAAGGATTTTTATCACTTGCTTATTGCAAGTTAGTGGATTTTTACATATAAACTTGTTTTTTACAAGTGCCTATTTATGCCTGATGTTTTAAGTGATTCATGAAAACAGAACCCCAAAGTTACCGCTCAAAATGCCCGCTTTCAATCGCCCTTGAATTCATCGGCGACAAATGGAGCCTCATCATTATCCGCGACATGTGTTTGGGCAAAAGCAAATATTGCGATTTCCAGTCTTCACCCGAAGGCATCCCCACCAACATCCTCGCCAGCCGCTTGCGCGAACTGGAAGAAAACGGTTTGTTGGTGAAGCGGCCTTATCAGGATAAGCCCGTGCGTTATGAATATTTTTTAACGCCTAAAGGTGCGGATTTATTGCCGGTGCTCCAGCATCTGGTGATGTGGACACAAAAGCATGTTGATGGGTGCGGCGAGCCGCCGGAAGGTTTTTTTACCGCTAAACCCGAAGATTTGTTGAAGCGTCAGGAACGGGGTAAAGAGTTGGCTTAGTTTTTGGTGTCCGCAAGATAGATGTCCACGAAACACACGAAAGGCACGAAAAGATCATCTAAACCTTATCCGCTTAGAAAACCATAGCTTCCGGTTTGGACCATGAAAAACACGGATGTTTGCCATTTCAAGCCTTTATACAGTTCGTGGTTAAAAAATTTCATAACTTTCGTGCTTTTTGTGTATTTCGTGGACAACAAATAACGCCTACCCCATCGCAGAATAAAATTGCACTTTCCCCGTTTCAATAAAGTACATCCCGCCGACGATGCCGATTTCGCCGCTTGCCAGCATGGCGTTTAATAAGGGGCTACGGTTCTTGATTTCTTCCACCGTCAGCAAGACGTTTTTGTCGGCCACTTGTTGCACCAGCCCGTAGCTCTCCGCACTGGCCGTCTTTCCTGTTTCCGCCTCAACGGCCCGGACGGCAGGTTGGATTTTGTCCAGCAGCACGGTGAGGTGGTCGAGCTGCACATGGTTGCATGCCCCTTTGATCGCGCCGCAATGCGAATGCCCCAGCACCACAATCAGCTTCGAGCCTGCGATTTTGCAGGCAAATTCCATACTGCCCAAAATGTCGTCATTGATGACATTGCCCGCCACCCGGGTGCTGAATATGTCCCCTAAACCTTGGTCGAAAATCAGCTCGACAGAAGTGCGCGAATCCATGCAGCTTAAAATGATGGCGATGGGGAATTGCCCTTGGCGGGTGTCGTTGACTTGTTCCAGCAAGTTACGGTTGGATTCCAGATTATTGACGAAATGTTCATTGCCTTCCTTGAGGATTTCCAGCACTTTGGCCGGGGTCAAGGATTGTTGCGAATCATAGGTTTGGGGCCTGGCGTTGGTCACCGGCGGCAGGGAACCGTAGCCGCGCAGGTTTTGCAGGGTCAACCCAATGTGCTTGAGCGGGGCTTCTTGCCGGAAATTTTCAAGCATTTCATAGACATCATAATCAATGTATTTTGAACGGGTGGCATCAATGACGACTTGCGAGTGTGCGGGCAAGGTTTCCAAGGTTTGCCGGATATTCGCTTTGTTCAGAAACGAAACGTGTTCTGACAGGCGCAGGATAGTTTTGTTGCCGATATGCATTTTTTGGAAATAGAACGAACTTTTATGGTTTTCCAATAAGATGGACACCAAGGCGATGGTCAGGCCGATGGCCAGGCCCTGCAAAATATCGGTCAGCACCATGCCGAGAATGGTCGCGCAAAATGGGATGAAGTGATAAGCCCCCGCTTGGTACATGGTTTTAAAAATGCGGGGCCGCGCCATTTTGTAGGAAACCACCAGCAAAATCGCCGCGAGGCAAGCGAGGGGGATTTTGTGCAAAGCTTCGGGGATCAGCACAACGGTCAACAGCAATAACACGCCATGGATGAAACCTGAGGCATTGGTTTTAGCTCCCGATTGCACGTTGAACGAACTGCGCACGATGACTTGGGTCATTGGCAAACCACCCAGCAACGCGGCACCGATATTGCCTAAGCCTTGGACGATCAATTCACGGTTGGCAGGGGTTGTCCTTTTGTAAGGGTCGAGCTTATCCACCGCTTCCACGGCAACCAAGGTCTCCAGACTGGCGACGATCGCCAGCGTGGCGGCAACCAAATAAACGGCAGGACGGGTAACCGCGCCAAAATCAGGGGCGTTGAGCTGGCTGATGAAATCCCCTAGGTTGTCCATAATGGGTAGGGTCACCAGATGGCCGTTGCTTAAAGCCAGGTCTGGCGCGTATTCCAGCAATAATTGGTTGATGGTGATGGCGGCGATAATGGTGCTTAAGACGCCTGGGAACCATTGGAAAAACCGATAGCGTTTAATAAAAGGTTGCTCCCAGATAATCAAGATGGCCAGCGATATAAACGCAATGAACATGGCGGTTGGCGAGGCGAATGCCAGCATGTGCTGCAATTCACTGAACGAAGAATAGTTGTCGGTCTGCACAAAGCGGAAATCACCTTCAAAATCACGGTCATAACCGATGGCATGGGGGATTTGTTTAAGGAACAGGATGACGCCGATACCCGCCACCATGCCGTTAATGACCGAAGACGGGAAGTAATAGGAAATGGCACCGGCTTTGGCCAAGCCCATGAGGATTTGCAAACAGCCGGCGATGACGGCCGCCAACAAAAAGGCATGGAAGCCCAATTCCTGTATGGACGACAGCACGATCACGGCCAGCCCCGCCGCCGCGCCGCTAATGCCTAATGACGAGCCGCTTAAAGGGGCGACCAACAAACCGCTGACAATGCCCGTGATCAGGCCAGAAAACAGCGGGGCGCCCGAAGCTAAGGCTATGCCCAACGAAAGGGGCAGGGCGACCAAGAAAACGGCGATGCCTGCGGGGATATCATCTTTTAAATTGGCAAAAACATTGCTCTGGTTGGCCAAGTGTTTGTCAAGCATGGTGCAAAATCCTCTGGTTCTTTCGGGTCAATTTTTGATGACGATGGTTTGGTAATCACGCATTTTTTCTTTTCCATATAAATCGATTGCTTCCACGCTGATATTGTCGTCCGGTGCGGTGGTGAGGAATTCTTCCAATGTTTCCATAATATCATGGTCGATAAACCGTGCTTTGCTGGCATCTATGGTGACATTGCTGTTCTCCGGGATACGCAAGATCAGTTTCCTGAGCAGGGCCTTGTTGATAAAGGAGACGTCTTTGTTCAATACCAACGTGATTTTGTCACCTTCTTGTATCAACGTAATGGCGCTGTGGTAATCGGTTTTTATGACAAAGAACACGCCAATGACCAAGCCGATGGCCATGCCCATCAACAAGTCCGTACATAAGATCGCCGCGACAGTTATGATAAAAGGCAGGAATTGGTTCATGCCTTTTTGATAAAAATGTTTAAAAATCTTCGGGTTGGCGAGTTTATAACCGGTATGCAGCAAAATCGCCGCCAAACAGGCCAACGGGATGAAGTTCAGGTAGCGGGCCAGGAACAAGATGCTCAATAACAAAAACACGCCATGGCTGAACGAGGCGACGCGGGTTTTTCCGCCTGAATTGATGTTGGCGGCGCTACGGACGATCACCGCCGTGATGGGCAGGCCGCCCAGAAAACCGCTGAGCAGGTTGCCCACGCCTTGCGCTTTGAGTTCGCGGTTGGTCGGTGCCAACCGTTTCAGCGGGTCGAGCTTATCGGTCGCTTCCAGGCTCAACAAGGTTTCCAGGCTGGCGATGATGGCGATGGTCACGGCGGTGACATACACCTTGGGGTTGGCCAAATGCGTCCAATAACCGGCATCCGGGAGCGTGAAATGGCTCAGGAAATCACTGGGTTTTGCCGAAATGGGCAAATTCACCAGCTGTTCGGTGGGGACGGCCCATTCGGGGGCAAAATGCAGGCCCAGCAGTTGGTAACCGACTCCCCAAGCCACTGCGATCAAGGCTCCAGGGATGTTTTTCAATACCGGCAGGCGTTTGATGGTCGGCATATTCCAAAGGATTAACAGCAACAACGCCACCGAGCTAATGACGGCCGCCCCTGGCGTGACCCCGTCAAATGCGGAAACAAACTCCTGCATGCTGGATTGGGCGGTTTCGTTCATATAACTTTCATCGCCCTCGTAGCTGTTGTGGTAACCCATGGCATGGGGCAATTGTTTGATAATCAAGATGAGGCCTATGGCCGCCAACATGCCTTCAATCACGGCGACCGGGAAAAACGCCCCGATAATGCCCGCCCTTAAATAGCCCAGCGCCAGCTGGATGATGCCCGCCAGCATACCGGCCACCAGCAAGGCCTGGAAGCTGCCCAGGGTTTCGATGGCGGTCAGGACGATAACGGTGAGGCCGGCCGCCGGCCCGGAGACGCAGAGCTGCGAACCGCTTAACCATGACACCACCAAGCCGCCCACCAAGCCTGCAATCAGTCCGGAAAATAATGGCGCACCGGAGGCCATGGCAATACCTAAGCACAACGGTAAGGCGACCAGGAACACCACGATGCCAGCCGGAATGTCGTCTTTTAAATGTTGTAAATAATACCGGGCGTGTTTGTGTATCATGTGTCCACTCCTCAAATGTATGGGAAATTCAGGCGCCTTTGTCCCTGCGGGGCTGTCCAGATGCCTTTTAGTGGATACCATCTTAATGCCGTAACCTTTCAAGTACCTTTCAAGCGATGAAAATTTTATTGATAGAAGATGATGCCGTGTTAGCCGATGGTTTGTTGCACACGCTGGGTGGTGGCGGTTATACGGTCAGTTGCGCGACCACGGCACTGGCGGCCGGACAACTGGTGGAAAGCCAGGATTTCGACCTGATTGTCATGGATTTGGGCTTGCCTGATTTGGATGGGTTGCAGTTATTGCGCCGCTTCCGGCACCGTAAGGTGACGTTGCCTATCATCATTTTGACGGCCCGGGACGGTGTCAATGACCGGATCGACGGTATTGAGCAGGGGGCGGATGATTACCTGACCAAGCCTTTCGAACTACGGGAATTGGAGGCGCGCATCCAAGCGTTGATCCGGCGTTGTTACGGTGGGTTTGATAGCCATATCCGCGTCGGGCGCTTGGTCTTGGATACGCACCAGCAAGCGATATTGGCGGACAAGCAGCCTTTTATCTTACCGGCGCGGGAATTTGGCGTGTTGGAAATCCTGATGATGCAGGCCGGAAAAGTCGTCACCAAAGACCGGATTGCCCAGCGTTTGTCTTATGATGGTGAAGGCATCAGCGACAACGCCATTGAGATCAGTATCCACCGCTTGCGTAAACATCTTGAGCCATACGGCGTGGTGATCCGTACGGTGCGTGGCTTGGGGTATTTGTTGGAGAGCGTCAATGCATAGGGCCAAGAGCCTGAAAAGCGAGATATTGCTCCGTTTGGTCATCCCGCTGCTTTTTTTTGTCATCGTCGATGCGGTGTTGTCGTATTTTGTCACCGTGCATTATGTCGACCAGGCTTATGACCGTTGGTTGCTGGATTCCGCCCGTTCATTGATCCAGGAAATCAAAGTCCGGCAGGGTAAAGTGGTGGTCGAATTGCCGCCGGAAGCCCTGGAAATTTTCAAATGGGATGAACAGGACAAAACCTATTTTAAGATCATCTCCACGGAACAGGAAATGCTGGCGGGCGACCGGCAAGTGCCGGAACCCTTGTCAACGGAAACCGATTGGTCGCTGCCGGTTTATGTTGAAGACACTTTGTATGGTGAGCCGGTGCGCATTGTGTCGATGCGGGTGGCTTTGAAAGGCACGTCCGAAAAAGTGTTTATCCATGTCGCTGAAACCTTGAACAAACGCCGCGCCATGATGACCGATATTTTGTTGGCGGATTTGATCCCGCAAATTATGTTTGTGGTGTTGACGGGGATTTACCTGTTGTCCGGCCTGAAACGCGGCTTGGCGCCTTTGCATACCCTGGCCAAGCACATCGCCGGACGCTCTTCACGGGATTTGAGCCCTATCCCTGAAAGCCATGTGTTTTTGGAGGTGCGCACTTTGACTGACACCATCAACGATGTCCTGGAACGCTTGACGCAGGCGATCGCCACTCAGCAACGTTTCATCGCCAATGCCGCCCACCAGTTGCGGACACCGCTGGCGGGCCTGAAATTACAGGCGGAACGGGCTTTGCGCGAGCAAGACATCGCCGCCATGCAACCGGCCTTGATGCAAGTACAAAGCAGCGCCGACCGTATGTCGCACTTGACCGCCCAACTTTTGGTGCTGGCCCGTTCAGAACCTATCGGTGGCGAATATGAATTATATCCGGTTGATTTGTGCGCATTGGCAAAAAAAACCTGTATGGAATGGGCTCCCAAGGCCTTGCAGCGTGATATGGACATCAGTTTTGAAAGTACGGAAGAGGCGATGTTTGTGCAAGGTGATGAAGTGCTGTTGCGCGAATTGTTGGTCAATTTATTGGAGAACGCGCTGGCTTACGGAAAAGGCCAGGTCACGGTCAGGTTGGCGCGGGAGCCCGCCCCAAGCTTGGCGGTGATGGATGACGGGCCGGGCATACCGGAAGCGGAAACCGCCAAAGTGTTCGAGCGTTTTTACCGCATCCCTGGCAGCCCTGGTGATGGCTGTGGTTTGGGCTTGGCAATCGTCAAGGAAATCGCCGAACTGCATAACGCCCAGCTTAAGCTGGGCGGGGTAGGGGGGACGTGTGTCCGGTTGTTATTCCCATGATCCCATCAACCAATGGATGCCGGACACGCCATATTAAACCGGCCGGTTAACTTAAGGCCCTATTCTATTCAACGCCATTGGCATGGATAGTGCTATCGCCCAGAAACCAATGGCGGCATTCCTGACCGCCACTCCCTGGCGGCGGCAACCCTGGGGTATTTTTGGGGCCGCCAAGGCTTAGGAGCCGTGATAATAACCGCCGGGCGAACCTTTGCGGTTTTGCGCCTGCTTGACATTGGCCGGTTTAGCCGCCGTTTTGGTTTTAGCCTGTTTTACCGCCAGGGTTTTAGCGGCGGTTGTTTTGGTTTTGGCCTGTTTGGCGATAACGGCTTTAGTTGCAGTGGCCTTGCCTTTTGCCAGTTTGGCGGTGACAGGTTTGGTTTTTGCAATTTTGGCCGTTTTCCCAAGCTTGGCCACTGCCGGTTTAGCGGCGGCTGTGGGTTTGCCCTTGGCGGGCAAAAATTTGGCGGCTGCGGGCTTGGTCGCAGGCAATTGCACAGGCAAGGGGGCAACAATGCTATCTGGCGCGGATGGCGTGACCTCTTCCAGTGGCGGCAGGCGTTCATACAGTGCGACCGGATCACCGTCGAGCTTTTTCAGGGCTTCATTGAGGATGGTTTGGTCAAAGTCGGGTATTTCATTGTTATTGGCTTTTTGGATCAAGTCCAATGCCACGGCATAACGCTGGTCCAAGGTCATTTCTTCACCTTCCAGATCGGGATGGGCTTCGATATAGAGGACATTGTCCAGCCAGCCGACTTTGATCGGTTGCTTGACCAGGTATACCGGTGTCCCCACCGATACGGTTTTGTACAGTTCTTCAATGTCTTCCGGATACATGCGCACGCATCCGTGGGTGATCTGCATGCCGATGCCGTAGATTTTGTCGATGTCCGTGCCGTGGATCCGGTATTCGCCAGGAAGGTTCAGGTACAACGCGTAAGCACCGAGCGGGTTGTGCGGGCCGGGCGGCACGATTTCCGGCAACGGGTCGCCATTGGCGGCGTGTTCGCGCCTGATGGATTCGGGCGGATGCCAAGACGGGTCTTTGACTTTGCGGGCGACGCTGGTTTTGCCTAACGGTGTTTTCCAATCCTGCCGGCCGACACCGTGGGCAAATGACATCACCACCCCGGGTTGGCCCGCGGGGTAATAATACATGCGGTATTCGGAAATGTTCAGGGTGATACCCTCATGCGGGGTATTCGGTAAAATACGCTTGTTGGACAAGCGGACAATTTCACCTTTTTTGACATGCCAGCGGTCCACATCTTGATTCAGCCTGACGATTTCGGTTTGGCCTAACAAAAAGCGTCTGGCGAAATCCAGCAGGGTTTCATCTTGCTCGGCGCGGGCTAACGCCACATCGTCATGATATTGCGTGATGACAGTGTCCCCTGGAGTGGGCGGCAAAGTGTAGGTGGTTGCATAAGTATTGCCGACGGCGACGCAAAATAATAGCGTAGAGGCAAAAAGTTTGCATATTTTCATCAAGATAGTTTCTCAAGTGGGATGGTGAAGATAACATCGGCCGGGTAGCGGCTGGTGTTGCTGAAGGGTATTGAAAAAGAGTTAGCTGATTGAATCGGCTGCATTTTATCATGATATGCGGCTTTAAACCATGGCCGGCCTGGTTGGTATGGCGGGTTTTCGCCCGCTAGGCCGTTGCTAAACCAACATTCATTAGGGTATGCGTTATAATCGCTTATCTTCAATCTACAGGGATTTATTATGTCACTGCAAATTTTTCGTACTAAACACATTTCACACGAACAGGCTGAACATGGGCTGAAGCGTTGCCTGTCGGCGTGGGATCTGGCTTTTCTGGGCATTGGTGCGATTATCGGTACCGGCATTTTTGTGCTGACGGGCATCGCCGCCGCCACACAAGCCGGCCCTGCGGTGATCCTTTCATTTGTCATTGCGGGCTTTGCCTGTGCTTTTGCCGCCTTATCCTATGCGGAACTGGCGGCGGCCATCGGCGGCTGTGGCAGTGCCTACGGCTACAGTTATGCGGCGTTTGGTGAAATTGCCGCGTTTATCATCGGTTGGGATTTGTTGCTGGAATATGCGATTTCTGTCGCCGCGGTGGCTAATGGCTGGTCGGGTTATCTGAACAACGCCTTGACCAACATGGGCTTTGCTTTGCCGGACGCCTTGACCAAGGCGCCGCAATTGGGCGGGTTTATCAACTTGCCCGCCGCAGGGATTATTTTGCTGTTGATGGGCTTGTTGATCATGGGCGTAAAACACAGTGCCAAAGCCAATAATGCGATGGTGATCGTTAAGCTGGCCACTATTTTTATCTTTATTTGTGTCGCGGCCTTTAATGTCAATCCCGACAATTGGCAGCCGTTCATGCCGTTTGGCTGGTTCCAGACCTTGCCGGACGGCAAGACGACCGGGGTTCTGGCCGGCGCGTCCTTGGTCTTTTTCGCTTATGTCGGCTTTGATGCCGTGTCAACCGCCACGGAAGAGGCGCAAAACCCGCAACGGGATTTGCCATTTGGTTTGATTGGCTCGCTGGCTTTTTGCACCGTGGTGTACATCTTGGTTTCTGGCTTATTGACCGGTGTGGTCCCGTATAAGGAATTGAATGTCTCATCGCCAGTCGCCCACGCCCTGACCTTGCTGGGTTTTAATTGGGCTTCGGCGTTAATTTCTACGGGAGTCATCGCCGGGTTGACCACGGTGATGTTGGTGTTGTACTACGGCTTGACGCGGATCATTTATGCGATGTCACGGGACGGTTTGCTGTCGCCATTTTTTAGCCAGGTCAATGCAAAAACGCAAACCCCGGTGCGGGTGATTGTGCTCTGTGGCGTCGTTATCTCATTGATAGCGGGTTTTATCCCTTTGGGTGAATTGGCCGAATTGGTCAATATCGGCACCTTGGCGGCCTTTGTGCTGGTTTGTTTAGGGGCCATTGTCTTGCGGGTCACCCAGCCCGATTTGCCACGTCCGTTCCGGACGCCTTTTAGCCCGTTGTTCCCGCTGATGGGCATGTTGTCTTGCGGCGCGTTAATGGCGTTTTTGCCGATGATAACGTGGTTACGTTTTGTGGTCTGGCTGGTGATAGGGCTGATCGTTTACTTTGTGTACTCAATACACCACAGCAAATTGGCAAAAGGGGCTTAAGGCAATCGCTGCCGGGTTTGTTATCATAGCCGGCTTTGCATTCCTTAAGCTGGCAAAAAATTACCCCGCCTCATCTTTATTGTTACAGGACTCATTATGCCGCATCGTATTGACCGCCAAGGTTTGCAAGCTGACCTTGGGTTGCCTTGGCTTATCGTGGTGATGGCCGCCGTTGTGTTGGCCGCCATAGTGCTGGTATGCCAGATATTGGGTGCAGATTTACAGCAACAACCATTCCCGGAAGCCACCCGGGAATGGATCAGGACGGTGCTTTACGGCATCGGTATTGTGGCCTTCCCGTTCACCAATCTGTTGCGGCATGTCCAGTTAAGGCTCAACCAAACCATGCCCATCGGGAACGTGGCTTACGGGAAAGTGGCCAAAAAACGCTATTTGCAAACGGTGGTTGTCTCCGTGTCGTTGATACAAAGCCCAGGCCTTTATGGCCTCATCATGTTCCTGCTCGGTGACCCATTTAACACTTTAATTATTTTCACCCTGATGTCAGCCCTAGGATTGTATTTATACCGCCCGAAACTGGATGAATACGAACGGCTTATGGTTGCACTGGCAAACCAAGACCATGAATGATTTATTGACTGACGCGGATCTCTGCGTGAAATGTGGTTTATGCTTGCCATATTGCCCTACTTATACACATACCCAAAACGAAAACGAATCGCCACGCGGGCGCATTGCCTTGATCCAGGCTTGGGCCGGGCAGAAGCTGGAAGCTTCGGACAAGCTGGTGGGACACATTGACAATTGCCTGCTATGCCGTTCGTGTGAGCGTGCCTGTCCGGCAGCCGTGCCTTATGGCCGTTTGGTTGATAATTTCCGCAGCCAGGTTTCCCATCAACGGAAAAGCTCGTTACGGGTGTCGCTCATAAAAAAAGTGGCCCACAACCAAAGCGCCCGGCGTTTTGCGCAAAAAACCATGCGCCTTTATCAAACCAGCCCTTTGCAACAAACGGCCAGGTTGCTGGGATTGCCTAGGCTGCTGCGCCTTCAAGCGCTTGACCGCTTGTTGCCCGCTTGGCATGGGCCAATGGGTTTGGAAAACCTTTATACGGTAACTACGGATAAACAAGGTGATGTTGGCTTGTTCGTGGGCTGCATGGGGGAATGGCTGGATCAGGAAACAGTCCGGGCGGCTATTGCCGTTTTGAACGCCGTAGGTTTTGATGTGCATGTGCCCAAACAGCAGGTTTGTTGCGGTGCCTTGGCTTTGCATGACGGCGACCAAACTACCGCCGCACACCTGGCGGAAGCCAATGCCAGCGCTTTCGGCGGGCAAAAATTGGACGCGGTTATCAGCATCGCCAGCGGTTGCGGTGGCCAATTGCGGGAATGCCAGCAGCGTGGTTTCGCGGATAAGGTGATCGACATAAGCCATTTTTTAAGCCAATTTTCCAGCATGTTGTCTGGAAAATTAAAGCCATTGCCCGAAAAAGTCTGCATCCATACGCCCTGCTCCTTAAAAAATGTCCTGCGCACGGAACAAGGCGTTTCCAAGTTGCTGGGGCAAATCCCTGAAATAGCCCTCATACCCTTGCCGGACACGGTGCAATGTTGCGGTTCGGCCGGCAGCTATATGCTAGACCATCCCCAGATGGCGGAGGCATTGTTAAGTGATGTGTTGGAAAGCGCTTTGCAAAAGCAGCCGGAAACGCTAGTGAGCTCAAATATTGGTTGCGCCCTGCATATTGCGGCCGGATTGCGGGAGCGGGGGCTTAGGCTGGAGGTGCTGCATCCGGTGGTGTTGATTGCCCGGCAGTTATAGCTCAAGTCGGCCGCTTCCCTTTTGGTGGTGTTTGAAAAGCCTTCAAACCGGATTCGCTTTGTGCTTTACAAGCTGTTTTGTAACCTAACGGCTTCCTGTAATTTTTGCCGGAATGACGGGTTATGGCCGGAAAGTGATTTCAACCGTGACGGGTATGACAATAAATGGATGAGGGTTTTGTGTCAGAGGAGGGGGGCTGGTTTGCAACAGCCCCGCTACCCTAAGCGGATATGGGTTGGTTCGGGTACGGGGCGTTTAAAATCTACCCCAGGAGAATGGCCGGCACTGGGTGGGGCTATTGGCCTTAGTCGGCGACTTTTATCTTCTTTTTACGGTAATTGTGCCCGTAGAAAATTTCAGTCACTTCTTTTTGCAATTTCTTTTGGATTTCCGCTTTTTCAGTTTTGCTCAAGTTGCTTTCTTTCTCAAACAGATAGTTTTCAAGTTCAGTTTCTTTGAGCATCATTTTGGTGTGGAAAATATTCTCTTGATAGACGTTGACGTCGATCATTTGATAACTTTCTTGGGTATCTTTAGCGATGTAATTTTGTATTGATGTGATATTGTGGTCTATGTAGTGTTTTTTACCGGAGATGTCGCGGGTGAAGCCCCGTACGCGGTAATCCATGGTCACGACGTCAGATTCAAAGCTGTGGATCAAATAATTTAGGGCTTTTAGGGGCGAGATGCGTCCGCAAGTTGACACGTCAATATCGGCCCGGAAAGTGCTGATGCCGTTGTCAGGATGGCTTTCCGGATAGGTGTGGACGGTGATATGGCTTTTGTCCAGATGCGCCAGCACGGTGTCGGGCAAGGGGCCTGGGGATTGGCTGTTCATGCTCATTGGAGGGGCCACATCGCCTTCGGAAATCAACATGGTCACGCTGGCCCCTTGCGGGTCGTAATCTTGATGGGCGATGTTAAGGATTTGGGCGCCGATGATTTCCGCAACATCCTTAAGGATTTGCGTCAAACGGGTCGCGTTATAGGCTTCGTCAATATATTCGATGTACGCCTGTTGTTGTTCGGCTGGTGCATAACAAATGTCATAGATATTAAAGCTAAGCGACTTCGTCAGGTTGTTAAAGCCGTGTAATTGCAATTTGTTCAAAATAATTAAACCTCGATAATCTCAAAATCATGGGTGATCTCAACTGCTTTGCTTAACATGATGGAAGCAGAACAGTATTTTTCCGCCGACAGTTTGACCGCACGTTCTACTGCCGCTGGTTTTAAATCGTGGCCCGTGACAATAAAGTGCAAATGGATCTTGCTAAATACGCTGGGTATGGCATCCACCCGTTCCGCAGTAACTTCAGTGACACAGTGGGTGATGTGGTTCCGGCCTTTTTGTAGGATCTGCACCACATCAAATGACGAGCAGCCACCTACGCCTAATAACAGCAATTCCATGGGGCGTACGCCCATATTGCGCCCACCATGGTCGGGTGGGCCATCAATCACGACTGCGTGGCCGCTTCCTGTTTCGCCAACAAACATGACGCCGTCTATCCATTTGATTGTTGCCCGCATGATTATTTTTCCCCTAGCGAAAAAAGACGCATAGGGTAGCATATAAATGTGCATTGATAACGTTGCAAAGTTGATTTTTTTGCTAAAATTCATAGTTGATAATTCGCTACACCACAAAAATAGGATCCACGATTCGTATGACACAGGAAACCACACAAAAATTATATGGTAAGGAAGCGTTAGAAGAATTCTTAAAGCTTTGCCATAAAAAACATTATCCTTCCAAGTCCGTGATTATGAAGCCTGGCGACAAGGGTGACCGGTTATATTTCATCATAGAGGGGTCCGTCAGCGTTTGCGCTGAAGATGCCGATGGCAAGCAGGAGCTGATGCTGGCTTATGTCAATAAAAATGAATTCCTAGGCGAGGTTGGGGTTTTTAAGGAGCCGGAAGTGCGCAAGGTCACCGTCAAGACCCGTTGCCCTTGTTATCTTGCGGAAGTTAGTTATGAGCGTTTTCGGGAAATGTTGAAGCATGAGCTGTTGCCTTACGCGCCGGATTTGCTGTACATGATCGGGGAACAATTGTCGGAGCGGCTGTTGACGACCAGCCGCAAATTCACCGATTTGGCGTTTATGGATGTTGAAGGCCGGATTGCGCGCACTTTGCTGGATTTATGCAAGGAGCCGGATGCGATTACGCATCCCGAAGGCATGCAACTGCATATTTCCCGGCAGGAAATTGGCCGTTTGGTCGGCTGTTCAAGGGAAATGGCCGGACGCATTTTAAAAGAGCTGGAAAACAAAAAATTATTGACGGCGCACGGTAAAACCATCGTGGTTTTTGGTACGCGTTAGCTTTTTTGGGCGCGGACATGGTTTTTAGAAAACGGAAAGTTGCTGTTTGCCCCCCTTTATCACGCCTGGATCTGTTACAATGGTTGGCATATTTAAGCGTACAGGGACTTACCGCAAGCTCTTCTTAAGCGTCTCCATAACCTCACACCCAGTAGATCATCAGTGGATTTAAAACATATCAGAAATTTCTCCATTATTGCGCATATCGATCACGGCAAATCGACTCTCGCAGACCGTTTTATTCAAATTTGTGGTGGCTTGACTGAGCGGGAAATGTCTGCGCAAGTGCTTGATTCAATGGATATTGAACGGGAGCGCGGGATTACCATCAAGGCCCAGAGCGTCACTTTGGATTTCAAGGCAAAAGATGGTGAAACATATCAGTTGAATTTTATCGACACCCCCGGCCATGTCGATTTTTCCTACGAAGTGTCAAGGTCACTTGCGGCGTGCGAAGGCGCGTTGCTGGTGGTGGATGCCGCCCAAGGCGTTGAAGCGCAGAGTGTCGCCAATTGTTATACGGCGATAGAGCAGGGCTTGGAAGTTGTGCCCGTCTTGAACAAAATTGATTTGCCATCTGCCGAACCGGAGCGGGTGCAGACCGAAATTGAGGAGGTGATCGGGATTCCGGCCGACGAAGCGCTGATGATCAGCGCAAAAACAGGTTTGGGTGTCCATGATGTGCTGGAGCAGTTGGTGCTAAAAGTGCCGCCACCAACGGGCAATATTGACGGGCCGCTACAGGCGTTGATTATCGATTCCTGGTTCGACAGTTACTTGGGTGTGGTGTCGTTGATCCGTATCATGCACGGGAGCATCCGCAAAAAACAAAAGATCACCATCATGTCTACCGGCAAATCGTTCTTGGCGGAAAAAGTCGGTGTGTTCACGCCTAAACGCCTAGAAAAAGATGTCTTGAACACGGGCGAAGTGGGCTTTTTGGTGGCGGGCATCAAAGATATTTTTGGTGCGCCCGTCGGCGACACCATCACCTGGACAGACAAGCCGGCGGCGGAGCAGCTCACCGGGTTCCAGCGCGTGCAACCCCGTGTGTTTGCAGGGCTTTATCCGGTCAGTTCCGACAATTACGAGGATTTGCGCGAAGCTTTGAACAAGCTCAACCTCAATGATGCCGCCTTGCAGTTTGAGCCGGAAACTTCGCAGGCCTTAGGGTTTGGTTTCCGTTGCGGTTTTTTGGGCATGTTGCACATGGAAATTGTCCAAGAGCGCCTGGAACGTGAATACGACGTGGATTTGATCACCACAGCCCCTACGGTAATTTATGAGGTCATCACCCAAACAGGTGACATCCTGATGGTGGACAACCCAGCAAAACTGCCTGATGGCGGCATCGTCAAAGAAATCAGGGAGCCGATTATCCGTGCCAATATTCTCGTGCCGGAAAAATATCTAGGCGGCGTGATCAGTTTGTGCATTGAAAAACGTGGCGTGCAAAAGGATATGCAGTTTGCCGGTAGGCAAGTCTCATTGCATTATGAAATGCCGCTCAGTGAAGTGGTGCTGGATTTCTTTGACCGCCTGAAATCGGTCAGCCGTGGGTTCGCCTCGTTCGATTATGAGTTCTTACGGTTTCAGGAAGCGGATTTGATCAAGCTGGATGTGTTGATTAACAACGAAAAAGTCGATGCCTTGTCGGTGATTGTGCACCGCGATTTAAGCAATAATCGTGGCCGGGATTTGGTGGAAAAAATGAAGGATTTGATTCCACGGCAAATGTACGAGGTGGCAATCCAAGCGGCGATTGGCTCTAAGATCATCGCGCGTTCAACGGTCAAGGCGATGCGCAAGAACGTCATTGCAAAATGTTATGGTGGCGATATTAGCCGCAAGAAAAAACTGCTGGAAAAACAAAAGGCCGGCAAAAAACGAATGAAGCAGGTTGGCAACATCGAAATCCCCCAAGAAGCGTTTCTGGCGGTTTTGCAGCTCAATAAGGAATAGCTTTCCTTCCCATTTTTTTAACTCAGATAGACCACCCTTTAAATTACATACAGACAATATTATGGATTTTGATTTTTCCTTTTTTTTGTTAATTGGCACAGTTATTACCGGCGCACTCTGGGGGGGGTATCTGTTTTTGCTCAAATCCAAGGGCGAGGTGTTCGATGAGGCTAACGAGCCTGTGGTCATCGAGTATGCCCGTTCTTTTTTTCCGATCCTGCTGATCGTGTTGCTTTTGCGCTCATTTTTGGCGGAGCCTTTCCGTATCCCTTCAGGTTCCATGATGCCGACTTTGTTGGTGGGTGATTTTATTCTGGTGAATAAGTTTACTTATGGCATCCGTTTGCCGGTGATCAATAAAAAAATTGTGCCCTTAAACGAGCCTAAACGCGGCGACATCGTGGTGTTCCGTTTCCCTAAAGATCCCTCTGTCGATTATATCAAGCGCGTGATCGGCATCCCTGGCGACCATATTGCTTATGAGGACAAAAAATTATGGGTTAATGGCCAGCCCGCAGGGCAGGTTAGCTTAGGCCGCTACCAAGGTGTCGGGCAAGGCCAAGATATGACGGGTGCGGAGCAATTGCTCGAAAATTTGAATGGCGTTGAACATAGCATTTTGGTGCGGGAAGGGGCCATGTCAGCCGAAGGTGTTTATGTCGTGCCTGAAGGGCATTATTTCGTGATGGGCGATAACCGTGACAACAGCAATGATGGCCGTTATTGGGGCATGGTGCCGGAGGAAAACTTGGTTGGCAAAGCCTTTTTCATTTGGATGAGTTGGGACTGGGATACAAAAGGCATCATAGGTTTTGACCGGATTGGCACGTTGCTTCAATAAACGGGATCAAAAATTGAAATTTTTTAAATTGACTGGAGAAAAACCATGAAGATTTTGCATAAACGCCAACAAGGTCTAACGCTAATATCTTTGATTGTGCTGTTAGGCTTTATTGGTAGTGTGGCATTGTTGGTGCTTAAGATCTTGCCAATTTATTTGGACCACAATAAAGTTGTCAATGCCTTAAATCAAGTTAAAGAGATTGAAGGCATAGAAAACCAAAGCGAATATGAAATTAAAAATAGTTTCGCTAAAAAATTCAATATCAATTACGTTTATGACATCAAGCCCCAAGATATCCACATTACTAAAAGTGGCGGATACCTGAAAGTGTCTATCGAGTATGAGGTTATTGAACCGATTATCGGGAATTTGAGCGTTTTGGCGGAGTTTAATGACTCTTTTGAGGTCGGTGGTTAGTGTTAAGAAAACCAGAGCTGTTAAGTAAAAAACTCGGGCTGACGTTTGTTAACCCCCAGCTTTTTGTGACGGCGATAACGCATCGTAGCGCGAGTTCCAAAAATAATGAACGCCTGGAATTCTTGGGCGATTCCATTTTAGGTTTTGTCATTGCCCAGAAACTGTATGACCGCTTTCCTGATGCCAGTGAAGGCACCTTAAGCCGCTTAAGGGCTAGTTTGGTTAATGAGGCCTCGCTTGCTGACCTGGCGAGGAAACATAAGCTTGGAGATTATCTGAACCTGGGTTCAGGCGAGTTAAAAAGCGGTGGTTTTAGGCGTGATTCCATTTTGTCAGACGCGTTGGAGGCCATTATGGGCGCGTTGTTTAAAGACCAAGGCATCGTCGCCTGCCAACAATGGATAGAAACCCTGTTCGCCGAAAAACTTGAAAATTTATCTGTGAATAGCGGGCAAAAAGACCCTAAAACCCAATTGCAGGAGCTGATGCAGGCAAAGAAGCTGGATTTGCCGGAATATAGCCTTGTCAGCATGTCCGGTTTGTCGCATGAACAAACCTTCACCGTCAAATGCACCATCCCTATCCTCGAAGAGGCGACCGTCGGTGCGGGCATCACCCGCAAAAAAGCCGAACAGGCCTCCGCCGAACAGATGCTCAAATTACTCAATAAGGTTAATCCATGAAGTGTGGTTACGTTGCCCTGATCGGGCGGCCCAATGTCGGCAAATCAACGCTGATGAATCATCTGCTGAAACAAAAAATCAGCATCACCTCGCGCAAGCCGCAGACCACGCGGCATAGCATCCTTGGCATCAACACCACCGAGGCCGGGCAGGCGATTTATGTCGATACCCCAGGGATGCACGACAACCAAAAACGCGCTTTGAACCGGCATTTGAACCGTACTGCCGAAACCACTTTGTTGGGCGTGGATGTGATTGTCTGGTTGCTCGATGGCTTGTATTGGCATGAATACGATGAGGTGATTTTCAAAAAATTGGAACAAGCGGGATTGCCAGTGATTCTTGCCGTCAACAAAGTCGATAAACTAGTCGAAAAAGACGCGGTGCTGACATTTTTCAATGAGGCCCAACAACGCTACCCGTTTGAGCATTTGGTGCCCATTTCGGCATTGAAACGGATTAATCTGGATTTGTTGGATGGCCTGATCATGGGCTTGTTACCGGAACGGGAGATGATTTATCCCGAAGACCAGGTCACCGACCGCCCCGAACGGTTTTTGGTCTCAGAAATCATCCGTGAAAAATTGACCCGCCGCTTAGGTGCGGAGCTTCCCTATGTGATGACCGTGGAAATTGAGCGTTACGAAGAAAACCCTGAAATCACCAAAATCTACGCCATCATCTGGGTGGAAAAAGCCTCGCAAAAAAATATCGTCATTGGCAAGGATGGCGAAATGCTCAAGAATGTCGGTACCGATGCCAGGCATGATATCGAAAGGCTGATTGGCCAAAAAGTCTATCTCCAGCTCTGGGTGAAAGTGAAATCCGGTTGGTCGGACAACGAACGGGCTTTGCAAAGCCTTGGCTTTCATGACGCATAATGCCGTTAACTTGCAACCTGCGTTTATTCTGCAACACCAACCTTACCGCGAAACCAGCCTGCTCCTTGATGTCCTGACCCGCGACGAGGGTCGATTGCCGCTAGTTGCGAAAGGGGTCAGGAAACCCCAATCCAAAACGGTGGCTTTGCTCCAACCCTTTGTGCCATTGAACATCCGCGCGGTTGGCAAGGCCGAGCTAAAGGGCCTGAGCCATGCCGAAGCGATCCTGCCAGCGTTGCCATTACAAGGATTGGCCCTTTACTGCGGCTTTTACGTCAACGAGCTAGTCGGGCGGTTCCTGCACCCGCACGACCCGCACCCCGAAGTTTTTTACGCTTACCGGCAGTGTTTGGCGCAGCTCGCCGAAAACATCAATATCCAAGCCGCCTTGCGCATTTTTGAACTGGAATTGCTGGAACATAGCGGCTATGGTTTGGATTTTGGACACGATGCGGACACCCTGCAAGCTATTGATCCGCAGCAAACCTATCGGTTTAAAATAGGGGTAGGTCTGGTTGCCGATAAAAAGGGACAAATTTCCGGTACGACCCTACTAGCCTTGGCTGTGCGTGATTTTGAAAATTCTAAAGTGCAGATCGAAGCCAAATTGCTGATGCGCACCGTAATTGACGCCTACCTGCAAAGTAAGCCTTTGAAAAGCCGTGCGGTTATCCAGCAAATTGTTAATAGCGATGTCTATGGTTAAACATGTCAATAACCCACTGCTTTACTCTGAATTTAAATAGGACTAAAATAGTCCTTAATTAAAAGGGGTCGATCATGATACGGGTAGGAAAACTGACTGATTATGCAACGGTGATCTTAAGCGTGATGGCAAAAGATAAAAACCGGGTGTTTGCCGCGATGGAAATGGCGGCAATGACTGGCATCGCCTTGCCGACCGTCAGCAAAATATTGAAAATATTGGTGAACGCTAAGGTATTGATGTCAACACGCGGCTCCAAAGGCGGTTACACGCTAGCCAGCGAGCCGGAAAATATTACCGTTGCGGCGATCATCAGTGCGTTGGAAGGCCCTATCGCCTTGACCGAATGCAGCATTTCCAAACAAGCTTGTGAGCAGGCTTCTGGCTGCGGCATACGTGCCAATTGGCATTTGATCAACCAAACGATACACAATGCTTTGGAATCCGTGACCTTAGCCGATTTAGTCAGGCCGCTGGCCGTACCTGAAGAAATTTATATCCCGGTCGCCAGTTTATACCAATAGCCCAGGGCGGGCGGCGATACCGTTGCCTGTGTTCCACATTCAAATACCTTAAGAATCTTATGTCAGCCACCAGCGAAGAAATCACCAATCTCATCAACCAAGATTACAAACAAGGTTTTGTCACGGTGTTGGAAACAGACACCTTCCCGCCTGGCCTGACCGAGGACGTGATCCATAAATTGTCTAAAGTCAAAAATGAGCCGGACTTCATGCTCGAATACCGCTTGAAAGCTTTCCGGCATTGGCAGACGATGAAATCGCCCGATTGGGCGCAAGTCAAAATCGAGCCGATTGACTACCAGTCCATTAGCTACTATTCCGCGCCCAAACGCAAAGAAGACGGCCCGAAAAGTTTGGATGAAATCGACCCGGAAGTCTTGGCAGCTTACAAAAAACTCGGCATCCCGCTGGATGAACAAGAAAAACTGGCAGGGATAGCCGTCGATGCCGTGTTCGATAGCGTCTCCGTCGCCACCACGTTTAAAGGCAAACTGAAAGAAGCGGGCGTGATTTTCTGCCCGATTTCCGAAGCCCTGCGCGACCATCCGGATTTAATCAAAGAATACCTAGGCTCAGTCGTACCCGTTGGCGACAACTTTTTCGCCGCGCTCAACGCCGCCGTATTCACCGACGGTTCGTTCGTGTACATCCCCAAAGGCGTGCGTTGCCCGATGGAATTGTCCACCTACTTCCGCATCAATGCCGCCAACACCGGACAATTCGAGCGTACCCTGATTATCGCCGACGAAGGCAGCCATGTGTCGTACTTGGAAGGTTGCACCGCACCGATGCGCGATGAAAACCAACTCCACGCCGCCGTCGTCGAATTGATCGCACTGAAAGACGCGACCATCAAATATTCCACCGTGCAAAACTGGTATCCCGGCGACAAAGACGGCAAAGGCGGCATTTACAACTTCGTCACCAAACGCGCCGATTGCCGTGGTGACAACTCTAAAGTGTCCTGGACGCAAGTCGAAACCGGCTCGGCCATCACTTGGAAATACCCCAGTTGCATCTTGACGGGCGACAACGCCATCGGCGAATTCTACTCCGTCGCCGTCACCAATAACTGGCAACAAGCCGACACGGGTACGAAAATGATCCACATCGGCAAAAATACCCGCAGCACGATTGTATCGAAAGGCATCTCCGCAGGCCGCGCCCAAAACACTTATCGCGGTTTGGTGAAAGTGTTAAAAAGTGCGGAAAATGCCCGCAACTACACGCAATGCGATTCGCTGCTAGTCGGCGACCGTTGCGGTGCACATACTTTCCCTTATGTGGAAGTCAAACAACCGTCCGCGCAAATCGAACATGAAGCAACGACTTCCAAAATCAGCGAAGACCAATTGTTTTTCTGCCAACAACGTGGCCTTTCGGCAGAAGATGCCGTGTCGATGATTGTGAACGGCTTTTGTAAGGAAGTGTTTAAAGAATTGCCGATGGAATTTGCGGTGGAAGCACAGGCCTTGTTGGGCTTGAGTTTGGAAGGGTCGGTGGGCTAGTGGGTAAGTACGATAAGATTTTGCAGAAAATCGTCCATGGACGATCCGATGCCAATATCTTATTCTCTGAACTGCGGCAGTTGTTGTTACGGTTAGAATTCCAAGAAAGGATTCGCGGCGACCATCATATTTTCACTAAAGAAGGCATTGCCGAAATTTTGAATATCCAGCCGCTGGGTGCAATGGCAAAAGCCTATCAAGTCAAACAAGTCCGTCAAATTATTGTTCGCTATCGTTTGGGGTTAGATGATGACTAAATACGAAATGATTATTTACTGGAGCGAAGAAGACCAAGCTTATATCGCCGAAGTGCCGGAGTTGGCAGGTTGTATGGCGGATGGCGCAACGTATCAGGAAGCGGTTAAAAATGTGGAGCAAGTGATTGCCGAATGGCTAGAAACGGCTGTGGAACTGGGTCGTTATGTGCCTGAGCCGAAAGGGCGGCTTTTGTATGCGTAAACAATTTACTGCGATTATTCATAAAGAAGACGATGTTTATGTGTCGCTATGTCCTGAATTGGACATTGCCAGTCAAGGCATAAACATTGAAGAAGCCAAAGATAATTTGAAAGAAGCAGTGGAATTGTTTTTTGAATGCGCTTCATCGGAAGAAATTAACCAACGCTATTATGGTGAAACTTATATTTCATCAATGGAGATAGCGTTTGGGTAAGCTGCGGATTTTGTCGGGCAAGGAAGTTTGTCTGATTTTAATGGCGCACGGTTTTGAGCAAGTCAGGCAAAAAGGCAGCCATGTCATTATGCAAAAGCAAATTAACTCGATAACGATTACTGTGCCAGTACCGCAACATAAAGAAATTAAGCCAGGAACGCTGACTTCGATTATTAGACAAGCGCAGTTGCCGAGGTCGTTTTTTGAGAATTAACAGATAAAAATGATGTTGACAAATGAATATAAAAGCAAAAGTTTATTGTGATGGTTTAATTAATGACACTGACAATATTGATATTATTGGGTTTTTAAAAGTCGAATTAAAAGCAAAGAAACTCATAGAAAAATATGAGCAAGACTCGACTTTATCAGACCAAGAAAAAAAGGATAAAAAGAAAAAAATAAAGGATTCATTAAATACGAAAAAGAACAAAGTTATTAACAGAGAAGCAATAAATGCGTCCATTACTGTTTCAAATACAGATGTGCACAATATATTGGTAAATTATTGTTCTTTAGAAAATAATGGCTTGGATTACATCCTTGGTTTCTTTACAAAACAACATATTGTTCCTGATGTATGGAGATACACGATTAAAGTGTCTGATGGTGGCATTCAATCATTACCTATTGCTAAGTATGAAGAATTAAAATCAGATTTTTCTGACAGACCTGCGATTGATGCGATAGGAACAAAAATAATTTTACTTATTTTAGAGTCTCCGCATACAAGTGAATACGAAGATAATCCAACAAATAGTAATGACCTAAAACCTAAAGCACCCGCACAAGGTAAAAGTCCAGGAGATGCAGGTGGAGCGATTGAAAGGTATTTGCATATTGTTTTGAGGCAAACGAATTTAGCTAATGGTTTTTATAGTTTAGTTATTAGTAATCCAGTTCAGTACCAATGCTCTTTAGATTGTATAGTGAAAAGATTAAACGGAAATATTCGAGATGCTGTATGGCAGGCTATTTGGAAAATTAATTGCAACACGAATTATGTTATTCAGGAAGATTTTGTAGCCCGCTATGCAACTTACCAGCCTGTATGTACCATTAATTGCTGTACAGCCTCATTAACAAAATATGTCAGTGAGTTATTGATAAATCGCAATATTGATAACTATTATAAAACTACGCATCCTTCTGTAACTTGGAATTCACAACAACATAATCTTGAAGTACATAAAATTTAGCTGTTGGGCAATGCTTTTTTGCCTACCTCTTTTATCTGGCGTTAAAAAAGCACGACTAAATAAAAGGAAACATAAATGAATCCACAACTTGTGAATGAAATAACGCAGTTACCTCCCGAAGCCCAGCGTGAAATTGCCGATTTTGCTGCCTTTCTTACCGCCCGTTATCAAGCTGCCAATCAACAATTACCGCCCATAACCACAGGTGATAAATCCGTTGATCCTGATGAGTTGTTTGGTCTTTGGAAAGATGAACCAAGAACTTTAGAAGCGATTAGAAAAGACGCTTGGCAACGCACATAGGCTATAACATGGTTTTATGCGACACCAATATTTTTATCCATGCTTTCAACGGGAATCCGTCAACTATCGGGCAGCTAAAACGCATCGGTCTACATAATGTCTTGTTATCGTCCATTACAGTGATGGAGTTGTACCAAGGCATGGGCAATAAGCAAGAACTGGCGATTATGCGGAAGAAACTGGCTTTCTATGATGTAGTTCAGATAGATAGGCGTATTTCTGAAAAAGCGATTGAGCTGATTGCCGAGTTTAAATTAAGTCATGGCTTGCAAATTCCTGACGCGCTGATTGCGTCTGCGGCGGTCAGTTACGAGCTGCCACTTTTTACTTATAACTTGAAAGATTTTAGCTTTATTCCCGCCATCAACATTTACGGCGATTAAAAATCAAACCAGCAAAAACGGAAACCCCATGCTCAGCATTAAAGACCTAACCGTCAACGTAAACGATAAAAAAATCCTCAAAGGCATCAATCTTGAGGTAAAAGCCGGTGAAATCCACGCCATTATGGGGCCGAACGGTTCCGGCAAAAGCACTTTGTCGCATATTTTGTCCGGCAAATCCGGTTATGAAGTCACGGGCGGTTCGGTGACGTATCAAGGCAAGGATTTGCTGGAGATGCCGCCGGAAATCCGCGCCCGTGAAGGAGTTTTTTTAGCGTTCCAATATCCGGTGGAAATTCCAGGTGTCAGCAATGTGTATTTGCTGAAAGCCGCGCTGAATGCGGTACGCAAGCACAACGGCTTGGATGAAGTTGATGCGATGGACTTTTTGACTTTGGTCAAAGCCAAAGTGAAAGCCTTGGAAATGGACGAAAAATTCTTGTATCGCGCCGTCAACGAAGGCTTTTCCGGTGGTGAGAAAAAACGCAATGAAATCCTGCAAATGGCGATGTTGGAACCAAAACTGTGCATCCTCGATGAAACCGATTCTGGCCTGGACATCGACGCGCTGAAAATCGTCGCCGATGGCGTCAATTCGCTACGTTCGCCAGACCGTTCGTTCATCATGGTCACGCATTACCAACGCTTGCTGGATTACATCAAACCCGATTTTGTCCACGTCTTGGCGCATGGGCAAATCATCAAATCCGGCGGCCCCGAACTGGCTTTGGAGTTGGAAGAAAAAGGTTACGGCTGGTTGGAAGAGGCGGCGGCATGAGTACAGCGTTAAACGATTACACAGCCAGCTACTCAGCTTTGGCTTTGCCTGGGCAAGCTTTGCCGTGGTTGCAAGAACTCCGCGCCGAGGCTTACGCCCAATTCGCCAGCCAAGGTTTTCCGTCGCCGCGTGCTGAAGAATGGCGCTACACCAACGTGTCTGCGCTGGAGAAAAAAGCCTTTAAGCCGTTGCTAGGCGCGGCGCAAACGGTTGATGCCGAATGGCTTAAAGCCTACCAATTGGCGGATACTTATTCGTTGGTGTTGGTTGATGGGCATTTTTCTGCCGACTTGTCACAACTGGCAGGCTTACCAGAAGGCGTCCAAATCCTCAGTATGGCGGAAGCTTTACAAACCTGCCCCGAACAAGTCGCGGCCTATTTTGGCAAAGCAGTGACTAGCAACGAACACGGTTTTATCGCCTTCAATAACGCCTGGTTCACCGATGGCGTATTTGTCCACATTCCTGCAAAATGTGTGTTAAACAAACCCATCCAATGCCTGCACATCGTCACCCAAGACGGCGGTTTGGCGACCACGCGCAATCTGTTGGTGCTGGCTGAACACGCCGCCGCGCAATGGTTGGAGACTTTTGTCGGTGCGGATGTCGGCTATTTATCGGCAGCGGTGACAGAAGCGTTTGTCGGTCAAAATGCCGAATTGACGGCTTACAAAGTCCAATGCGAATCGGCAAAAGCCTATCATTTCGGCGGTTTGTACATCCAACAAGCCCGCGATGCCCGTTGCACGCACCACAATTTTGCTTTCGGCGGCTTGTTGGCGCGTTCCGACATCCATACTGATTTGGATCATGCCGCAGAATGTGAATTGAACGGCTTGTACTTGGGCGTAAAACGCCAACACCACGACAACCACACGCGCATCAACCACCTAAAACCGCACGGCATCAGCCGCGAAACCTACAAAGGTGTATTGGCAGACCGCGCCCGTAGCGTGTTCCAAGGCCGGGTGATTGTTGCTGAAGACGCGCAACTTACCGACTCGCAAATGAACAACCGCAATCTGTTGTTATCCGCCGATGCCGAAGCCGACACCAAACCGCAGTTAGAAATCTACGCCGATGATGTCAAATGCGGGCATGGCGTGACAGTTGGGCAGTTGGAAGAAAAATCGGTGTTTTATTTGCAATCGCGCGGAGTGGATGAAGAAACGGCCAGGAATATGCTAACGTTTGCGTTTGCTAACGAGATGGTGGATAAAGTTAATCTGCCGCCATTAAAAACGTTGCTGCTACAATTGCTGTTAAAACATTTCCCCCAAAATAGCTATGTTGACTAAACTAGAGTTATTTCAAGCCTTTGTTGCGCCTGCAATTTTTATTTCTGCGGCGGGTTTGTTTTTGTTGTCGATCAATGCGCGCTTGATGGCAATGGTGTCACGCTTGCGGGTATTTCATCGGGAAAAGCATTTGGCGGCAACAGCAGGCAAAAGACAAGAGGCCATCGCCTTCCAATCACAAATTGACTCGATAGAAAGGCGGGCAGAAAAAATCAAACAAGCCTTTTTTTACCTGTTGCTCGGCACTATTGGCGTGATGGCGACTTGCCTATTGTTAGGCTTAGGACTATATGCCCCCGAGGCGTTGGTCTTTGCCGTGATTTTATTCGTGCTGTCAGTTTTGTCGATGATAATCGGACTGGCGTTTTATATTGCGGAAATCAGCATTGCTTTAAGCTCAGTCAAGGAAGAAGAGAAATTGTATGGTTTGATTGATTCGCTAGATTTTGCTGATGAGCAGCCATAACAACGTGAAAGTCAGTTAAAAATAATGTAAAACAATTGATTATGATAGGCTACAAAATTTCGGCAACTTGAATGCTGAGGTCTGGAAATTGCGACAACGTGACCGAATCGCCCGCTTGTAACGTGGTTTTTTCCGCATACGATTCGCCATTGGGTTTGCGGTAAACCTCTAGGCACAGATCATTTAGATTCAATAGCCAATATTCAGGAACACCGTGTTGTGCATACAAACGCAGTTTTTCGTTTTGGTCGAAGCGTAAGGATGAATCGGCGACTTCGATCAGCAATAGCACGTCTTCTGCGGTTGGATGTCGGGAATAATAGTTGTCGGCATTGGGTTTTAACAACATGAAATCCGGTTCAGGTTCGGAAAGATCGCCAAGTTGTAACGGGTCTTGAACGCTGGTAATTAAATCGTCGGGCATCAATCTGGTGAATAATTTATTGATGTTTTTCAAGTGACCCGCATGATAAGAGCCTATTGGTGCCATATCTAAAATTTCCCCGTTAATCAGTTCCACGCGGCTACCAGGCGGAAAAATATTGGCCTCGCCCATTCTGCGCCATTCATCCAGATGGGTCAGGTGCTTAAGCGGACGGTTAAAGTCCGGCGAAGAGGCAGGCACAGTTTGATTGCGCCATTGTTCGCTATTCGCCAGTGGTTTAGTAGGATTGACAGTGACCATAAACACGCCAGAATTAGAAATAGTTAACGTAAATATAATAGCTTGGCTTTAGACAAGCAACATAAACCCACAGTGACCCATGACAAACTTCCCAGTACAACAAATCCGTGCCGACTTCCCCATCCTTGCCGAAAAAATCCGCAATAAGCCGCTGGTTTATCTCGACAATGCCGCCAGTTGCCAAAAACCCAACGCTGTTATTGATGCCATCAGCAATTTTTACCGCCACGATTACGCCAACATCCATCGTGGCGTGCATACCTTAAGCGTCCGCGCCACCGACAAATTTGAAGCGGCGCGGGAGAAGGTCAAAACCTTCATCAATGCCGCCAACAGCAAAGAAATCATTTTCGTGCGCGGTGCGACCGAAGCCGTCAACCTGATCGCGCAAACCTACGGCAAAGCCAATATCCAAGCGGGCGACGAAATCATCATCACCGCAATGGAACACCATTCCAACATCGTGCCGTGGCAAATGCTCTGCGAACAAACCGGCGCGGTGCTGAAAGTCGCGCCGATGAACGTGCAAGGCGAATTGATCTACGACGCATTCGAAGCCCTGTTAAATGACAAAACCCGTTTGGTCGCCGTCACCCACATGTCCAACGCGCTGGGCACGATCAACCCGGTCAAAAAGATGATAGACGCGGCCCATTCAAAAGGCATCCCCGTCATGCTCGACGGCGCCCAGGCCATCCCACACATGGCGGTGGACGTGCAAGCCTTGGATTGCGATTTTTACGTGTTCTCAGGCCATAAACTCTACGGCCCATCCGGCATCGGCGTACTATACGGCAAACAAGCCCTGCTCGAAGCCATGCCCCCGTACCAAGGCGGCGGCGACATGATCCGTACCGTCACCTTTGAAAAAAGCACCTACGCAGGTTTGCCGCATAAATTTGAAGCCGGAACGCCAAACATTGCCGATGTGGTGGGTTTGGGCGCGGCAATTGACTACCTAAACAACGTCGGCATGGATGCCATCGCCGACTATGAAGCCGAACTGTTGGCCTACGCCACCGGACAAGCCGAACAGATCAAAGGCTTAACCATCATCGGCACGGCGGCGGAAAAAGGCGGTATTTTGTCGTTCACACTGGATCATATCCACCCGCATGATATTGGAACGATGCTCGATAGCTTAGGTATTGCGATCAGGGCAGGGCACCATTGCGCGATGCCAGTGATGGATTTTTACGGTGTACCGGCGACGGCTAGGGCTTCGTTTGCGATGTACAACACCAAGGAAGAGATTGATGTGTTGATGAGTGGGATTAAGGGGTTGATTGAGGCGTTTGGGTGATTAGCTATGGCAGAAAAATTTTCCTTGACGGAATTAAAACAACGGTTAAAGGCTAAGACTCATCCCGAATTGGTCGAGGAAATTGCCGCCCTGTATAAACGGTTTCCGCAAGTTAAAGAATATTATCAAGCGGCTTTTTCAGGTTATGATGATTCTCTCATCCAACAAAAATATCGGGATATTGTCAAAGCTGAATTTGTGCCGGGATTTAAGAAAAGCTTCCCGTCAGCCCGCTTGTCAGTTGCCCGCAAAGCAATTACTGATTACAAAAAAGTTTCTACATCAGTATTTGGCCTTGCCGACATTATGATGACGTTTGTCGAGTCTGGCGTTATTTTCACTAAAGAATATGGCGATATTGACGAGCCGTTTTACAACAGCATGGAAAGTATGTACCAAAGAGTCTTGAAGCATGTGCTTAAGGCGCAAATTTTTGTGGATTTTGAGGATCGTTTACTGGCGGTGCTTAAAAATACGCGGCACATGGGTTGGGGGTTTCATGATAGTTTGTGTTATTTGTATGAACAGCATGTTGGGCATGAGCCTGAATTTTGACAATTATGGTTGGTAAAAAAATGCCTAACGTTATCAAAGCTCAAATACATCAAGGCGAACAATCCGGTTTTGTCGCAGAGTGTGTTGAATTACCAGTTATCACGCAAGGGCAGACCTTGAATGAGGCGATGGCAAATTTAAATGGAGCCATCAATCTTCATTTGCAGGATCAAGATTTAGCTGCTTTGGGTTTAACTTCTGATGTACCTATTGTGATTAATTATGAATTTACCCTACCACTTTCTCTAAGTTACAAACCAACTATTTCTTTGTTTAAAAAAGAGATACCTCCTTATATTTTGGCTGGTGTAATTGTTTTTGCATTGTGGTTGGCTGCTCCAGTTGTGCTTAATACATATTTTGCAGATTGGCCAAAAATTGGTCAGTTTGGTGATCTTTTTGGTTCTGTAAATGCTCTATTTAGTGGTCTTGCCTTTGTTGCCCTTATTTATACTATTCATCTTCAAAGGCAAGAATTATCCTTACAACGTACCGAACTTGGACTGCAAAGAGAGGAAATGGTAGCATCGAGAGGTGAGCTGGCTGCTCAGGTAGCTGTTCAGAAGTCTTTGCACCGTGCAACGATTGGTCAAATAAGGGTTGCAGCAGAACAAGCCCGTATCGAAGCATTTAAGACGACTGGATCACCAAACTCTACGGGTGATATAAATAAAATTTCTTATAAAATTGATGCTATCGTTAAAGAACTTGAAAGTGACTGATTTTGTTTCTGAGTTTTTAGTTATCTAGAATTGGTCAGCAAGCTTAAATCGGTGGACAATTTTCCAAGAGCAGGCCGAAGAGGTTGCCCGACTTATCATCAAAGATGACTTCGAACTTAGCTTGGCTCCTGTCAAAACAGATTTGGCAGTTTTAAAAAACTTACCTTCAACTAGAAATGGCCGGTAAACCTGTGATATGGGCAGGGGCGTGTTTGGCCTATCTGCCGTGCTAATCCTTTAGCACAAGCCTTACGTAATGCCGTCAGGCATTTGATTTTAATAAAAACAACTTAAATCTTGAGGGCGCACATCATGTTCAACAAACAGTTCATCCTTTTATTCCTCCTATTCAATTTGACGGGTTGCGGTTATAACGATTTGCAATACAGCGATGAAGTCATCACTTCAAAATGGGCGGAGGTGTTAAACCAATACCAACGCCGTGCTGATTTAGTCCCGAACTTGGTCAATGTGGTCAAAGGCTATGCGGCACATGAAAAAGACGTGCTGCTGGGGGTCACCGAGGCTAGGGCGAAGGTCGGTGCCATCCAAGCCACCCCCGAACTGGTCAATGACGAAGCCGCCTTTAAAAAATTCGTTGCAGCGCAAGGCCAGATGACCAGCGCAATCTCCCGCTTATTGTTGGTTGCGGAAAAATACCCCGAATTGAAAGCCGATGGTGTGTTCCGCGATTTGCAGGCACAGCTGGAAGGCACTGAGAACCGCATCACCGTTGCCCGGAACCGCTATATTGAAGCCGTCAAAGATTACAATGTGTTAGTCCGCAGCTTCCCGTCCAACCTTACCGCCATGGTTTTTGGCTTAAAAACCAAGCCGAATTTTACGGTGGAAAATGAGCAAGCCATTGCCCAGCCACCGAAAGTGGATTTTGGTGCGCCGACAGCGCCTGTGGCCCAACCATAATCCTCTGCTGATTATGGCAAACACGCTCCGCTACGGATTATGCGCCTTTCTGCTGCTGTTTTTTACGGCAGGGATTGCAGACGTTGATGTGCCTGACCTGTCCCGTCGGGTGACGGATTTGACCGGGACACTCAATGCTCAGCAAGTCAACGGGATGGAACAAACGCTAGCGGCTTTCGAGGCTAGGAAAGGCAGCCAGATCGCCGTGTTGATGGTCGCCACGACCCAACCGGAAGCGATCGAACAATTTAGTATCCGTGTTGCCGATGCTTGGAAAATAGGCCGGCAATCCATTGATGACGGTGTCATTTTCATCATCGCCAAAGATGACCGGAAAATGCGCTTGGAAATAGGTTACGGCCTGGAGGGGGTGATCCCCGATGCGGTCGCCAAACGTGTCATCGCCGAAACGATTACGCCCTATTTCAAAAAAAATGACTACGCTGGCGGCATTAATGCGGGGATTGGCCAATTAATCCAATTGATTGACGGTGAAACATTGCCCGCCCCGGAAGCCGCCAGCCCTATCAACAATGAAAACGCCTTTATGGTTTTCCTGTTTGTCGGTGCGGCCTTGGGGTTTATCCTGTCAGCCGCGCTGGGGCGGGTCATGGGCGGATTGGTGGCTGGTGTAGGCAGCGGTTTTGCGGCCGTTTTGCTGTTGGGCCTGTCTTTTTCGATCGGCCTATTTATCGCCATCATGGTTTTCTTTTTCGTCGGTTTTAGCCGTCCGGGTTATAGGGGCGGTGGTTTTGGTGGCGGAGGAGGCGGGAGCGGCGGCTCGTGGGGCGGTGGCGGCGGTGGTTTTGGCGGAGGAGGGGCATCAGGCTCATGGTAAATATTAAACGCTGCTTAGTGCATACTTTTATGCCACCTTGGCGGTGGCGATGGACATTTCCAAAAGCCAGCCTTGACGCCATTGGGCAGGCGGTAAAGGCATCAGAAACCCAACATAGCGGGGAGCTGCGTTTCGCCATCGAAACGACGCTGCCCCCAGTCCGTGTTTGGCAAGGCTTGAGCGCACGGCAACGCGCCACCGAACTGTTTGCCCGTTTGCATGTTTGGGATACCGAAGAGAACACCGGGGTGCTGATTTATTTGCAGCTTGCCGATAGGGAAGTCCATATCCTCGCAGACCGTGGCATCAACAAATTAGTGGCGCAGGCCGAATGGGACGCAGTGGCGCAAGCCATGGAGGCTTGTTTTCGCCAGGGGGATTTTTTGCGAGGATCCCTTGAGGGCGTTGAAGGCATAACGGCCATCTTGGCGAGGCATTTTCCTGCCAACACCAACAATCCTGATGAATTGCCAAACCAACCGGTCATCATCCGGGGCTGAAACGGTTTGTTTGGGCGTTTAGCCACAAAAATCAGCCCCGTCATGACTTTCAGGGCGGGCATCCAGGTAGAGCAAGTGCTTGGATGCCTTCAAAGCTTTGCTGAGGATCATATAAGTATCCCGGTCAAATGCGGGGCGGCCGGAACCAAGCAAATCGTACAGATCCCCTGCATTTTTTGCCGTACCCAAATAGCACCAATGGTCAATGACGTGGATTTCGTCACCTTCCTGTATACCCACGGCACCTGCATAAGGCCACGTTTTGAGTTTGAGCTTGTCCATTGCCATCAGCAGGCGGGCGGCATGGCTGGGGGCTGGTTCCTGGCCGATGCAGGCGCCTTTGCATTTTTTTAACTGGTAGGCAAAACACGGGCGGCCTTCCGCCGTTTTTTCAATCTCCAGCTCACCCAAGCACAACTGGTTTTGGTCGGCGATGCTACGCAAGGCTTTTTGGGCATCGCGTTGGCTGTGGTAAAGGCCGTACAGGCCGGTTTGGGCACCGAAATCAACCTCCTCGGCCCAGGCCAATACCGGCCGCAAATGTCCGTCTTGTTGTTGCAGTTGCCATGCGCACAAGCTGTTTTTGTGCCGCAAACGGCGGTTGTGGATCGGTTGCAACTGTTTGATCAGCTTGGCTTCCATCAGTAACGCCCCCCATTCACCGGCGGTGGCTACCCAGTCGATGCGCCGTAGCTGCTGCGATAGGCCCATTTCCCTGTGATTGCGGTGGTCGGCTGAAAAGTGTGACAGCACCCGTTGCCTGATATTCGTGCTTTTGCCGATATACAAGGGCAGGCCGTTCTCGCCATAAAACAAGTATACGCCAGGCGAATCGGGTAGCCTGTCAATCCGCAGCTGGTCAATGTTAGGCGGCAGGCTCGAACGCGCAACGAGTTTTTGGATGATAGTGGAGAGTAGCTCCGTATCTTGGGTCGCGTGGATGTGCCGCCAAAACTGGTGGATCGCTTGGGCATCAGGCAAGGCTCTATGCCGACCGGTGATGCTTAAACCGTGACGTGCAATCAGGCTATCAAGGTTGTGATGCTTATGCTCCGGGAACAAAGCCCTGGACAGTTTGACGGTGCACAACACGGCGGGTTTGAACACGCGTCCGGAGCGTTTGAAGGCATTTTTCAAAAAGCCGTAATCAAAACGGGCATTCTGGGCAATGAACAGATACCCGCTTAGCAGCTTGTCCAATTTTTCCGCGATTTCTTCAAAGCGCGGTGCGTCAGCGACCATGGCATTGCTGATTCCCGTCAGCTTTTCAATGAAGGCGGGAATACGGGTTTCGGGTTGGATCAGTTGGCTCCATTCGCGTACGCCATCTTCATCGACCAGCACAATGCCAATTTCCGTGATCGAGTCCACTGAGGCGTTGCCGCCAGTGGTTTCCAAATCAACAAACGCAAGCCGTGGATATTGTGGGTTTGGCATGGGCCTCTGGTCATTTATTGCCACTATGGCGGGGTGGTCTTAAAGGTGGCCGTTCACCCAGCGCACAATCTCGCCCGCCTGCATCGCCCCTGACTGGCGGGCAATTTCACGCCCGGCTTTAAACATGATCAGGGTAGGGATGCTACGGATATGGTACTGGGCGGCAATGTCCTGTTCTTGTTCGGTATTCAATTTGGCGAACCGGACTTTAGGCTCAAGATTTGCCGCCGCCTGCGCATAAGCGGGGGCCATCATTTTGCATGGCCCGCACCAGTCCGCCCAGAAATCGACCACGACGGGAATATCATTGCGGGCGATATGCTGCTGAAAATGGCCGGACGTTAATTCTAGCGGATGCCCCGTAAATAAAGCGTGTTTACATTTACCGCAACGGGGCTGTTGCGCCAGACGTCCTGAAGGGATACGGTTGACGGTATGGCAGACGGGACAAACAATATGCAGTGCGTCCATTTTATGATCCTTGCCCTAAGGTGGTTGTGTTCCAATTGATATAGGGCTGCCGCAGTTAAAAATCAACACAGTCCCGTTCAGGTTTTTGGCGGCACCGCGGTTAAGGTGTTGTCATTGACATTAATCGTGTAAGCCCGGCCAAAACCGGCCACATAGCGGCCATTTTCTGGCACTAAGGCAAACAGGTGAAAATCAGGCAATGACCGCAATACACTGACCACTTCACCAAACTGATCCTGCAATGCTTGTAACTGGGCCGTGTACATAGGGTCATCGCGCGTTATTTCCCGGACACGGCAGTTGAACACCGCACGTTCCCGCGCAAAAAGGTTGCGGGACTCGGCCTCTGCCCTGATAAACAGGACCGAAGCACATGGGTTGTTGAGCATGTTGCGGGTATGGCCGGCCAGTTCACTGACAAAAATATAAAAATCCCCTGATGGGCCGCGTACAAATGGTGCGTAGCTGGCGTCAGGGACGCCGATTGGGGAGGCGGTTGATAGCAACAGCGTTTGCTGGTTTGCCATAAGCCCCTGCAAATCAGCGGCTATGGCGGCAAGGTTTTCAGTTGTGTTGGGCATGGGCGTTCCTCGTGTGTCAAGCTTCCGGCGTTGGAAAGATTCATTGCGTGGTAGTTACAGCAAATGCGCCGTGGCACGATACCCCATTATCGGCGCATGGCCTAATCGCTTTGAAAAGGCATTCGTGTGCTAATCCCCAGGCAAATTTGACCGGTAACCAAAAAATGGCCTATCCAAGGTTGGGTTGCAGGGTCAAAGTGGGCTTTGCCGTGCAAATTTTCAAGCTGTTGTTGGCTTAATGCAATTCGAAGCGGAACGAATAGGAGAACCATTGGCTTCCAAGCCCTTCTTTGGGTTCGAACCGCCAATTTTGAATGGCCTGGAGCGCCGCCAAATCAAGATCCCTATGTCCTGAACTAGTGGTTATGCCGGGGTCAATGACATGGCCTTTATCGGTAATTTTAAATTTCAAGGTGACTTTTCCTGTACGTTCCTCCCAGCGTGCTTCTTCCGGATAATCGGGTTGCCTTGATTTCAATAAAGGGGGTAATAAAGAAGGGCTGGCCGGAAGATTATCCGTTATGTTTGGATGGATAGGCCGGGGTGTCGGAGGGGGCTGGCTATTTTCTGTAGCGGCACGACCATTGGTTTTAGTTTTAGTTTTAGTTTTAGTTTTAGTTTTAGTTTTTGTTAAGGGTTGTTGAAAGCGTTGGCTTGGGGCGGTGGCTCCGGTATTTGGCAAATAGGACAAATCGCTGGCCGCCGCATTTTTTTGCATGTCTATGCCTTGGCCCACCCAGCGCTTTAATGATGTTTCCGGTGCCGTAGCGGGTGGTTTGGCAATGCTTTTAAGCGTTTTGTGCCGTCCTGCTTTCGGTGTGTCCGTACCTTTCCGTTCCAATACGGTTGATTGTGGCCGTTTGGGGGCCGTATTTTTGGGGGTTGGCCGTTTTTCTGAAATAGGCAACCGGTGTTGGCTTTGCTGTTGCGCAATCGCCAGTTGGGGGGGCATTCGGGATGACGGCGGGGTTAGCGCAACAGTTATTGAGTTTATAGCCGTTGCGCCGTTTAAGGAGGGAGGCTGGCCCGGGAAGGGCGGGGTATTCCAGATGGCCAATGCCGCGCCGTGCAACACAATGGAGACGACAAAAGCAGGGGATAAAAAAGGCTGTCTGGTTTCGTAAACCGTTGGTTGGCCCGAGGGATAGGTGGTTTGGCCAAAGGACTTTTGCCAGTATGCTACCGGGGTCATTAGCTTTCCTGGTTAAAATTTGATTGAATAACTGGCAACGACACTGCGTCCTGCGGCATACAGCCCGGAACCATGGGACTTGTATTGTTGGTCAAATATATTCTCAAAAGTCAGCGACAAGGTTTCGTTTTTAGTCCGTTTGAAACCGGATTTTAGGCTAAAAACCACATACCCAGGGGTGCCGCCTTGGGGGATCCGCAAATCAGTTTTATCGCCGTTGGAAAGCTCATCCTGTTCTTTTGCGAACAAAGTGTCCAATTCCACCCATGCTTTTGGGTTATGGGTATAACGCATCTGCAATGTGCCGTTGAGCGGGGGAATCCGCCGCAAAGGAATATTTTTATCATCCCGTCCTTCCGTCCATGTCATGGACGCACCCACGCGCCAGTGTTGGTCAAACTGGTGGTTGACGCCGCCTTCAACCCCTTCAATGGTCGCATTGTTGACGTTCCGGCGTTGTTTTACGGCTTTGCCAAGGGAGTCCAATGCGTCCACCCGATCAATGAGGTTTTCATAATCGGCATAAAAATAGTGCAAATCGGCAAATGTGGAAGCATTTAAAAACTTCATGCCGACTTCATAGTTAAGCGATTCTTCAGGTTTCAAGCTGGTATTGGGGATTTCTGTGCTGAAATCGACCCTACCGAAAAAATCTTCCATATTGGGCGCGCGGTACCCTTGGGAAATACCCGCCAAGAAATTGATTTCCTTGGTGATGCCATAAAGCCCTTGCAGGCTTCCGGTCAGTTGATTGGTTGCCAATGCCAGTGTTTTCTTGCCTTCTGTCGGGTGGTCCAGTTCCCCTTCAGCGGAAAATTGGCTGTAACGGCCACCCGCTATGATATTGGCACGCTCGGTCAGTTTGATTTCGTCTTGGGCATAAACGCCGAGGTTGTCGTACGTTGCTCCGTTAGGCACACCGGGTTTGATGCTTTTGACCACCATTGTCGCCAGATCCGTGCTGGTTTTTTCGGTGTTGTAATCATCATGGTAGGACTCGACACCGTAAGTGACCCGATGGGTGTTGCCCAGCAAGGCATTGGTAAACTGGATTGATGTGCCAATCGTGCCGACATCAGTCAGTTCATTGGTTTGTATCGGTAGTTTGGCGATAATGTCCTCGCCTTCTTTTTGGAGGTTGTAAGAGACGTTAAATTTGAAGTCGTCAAACCAATCTAAAGTGCTGTCGCGGAATTCGATAGTGCTGAACGTGCGTTCTTGGGGTTCGTAATTAAATTTGACTTTACCGTCCAGTGTCACTTCACTGGTTTTAGGGACATCCAATTGCCGGGTAAATTGCAGGTTAAGCAGCAACTCCCGGCCAGGTTTAAATTGCTTGTTAAATTTTACATCGGCATCGTATTCGCGATAGCCACTAGGGACTTGATCCCCCATGTCATTGCCTCCTTGCAGGTCGTCATAGCTTTTCGCCGAGCCGCCGGCAACCCAACCAAAATCGTTCCAATTGCCTTCGCCTTGCAAGCGTGTGGCATAGCCCCCCACTTCACCGGCATAGGATGTTCCTGCCGTCGCACTATCGTAAGTTGCGCTGACCAAACCATTGGCAGCAAAGGGGTCGAGAAAATCAGTCCTTTTTTTAGTGATGATGTTAATGACGCCGCCCATCGCGTCGCTGCCGTACATAACCGAACTGGGGCCCCGGACGACTTCGATGCGTTCGATGAGGTTCGGGTCAATGGTGTTTAAATATTGGTGCGGGCCAAAGCGGTAAAATGAATTGTTCAGGCGTATCCCATCAACTAATATCAATACCTGTTTACCACTCAAGCCCCGCATAAAAGGGGCGCCACCGCCAAGATTGGTTTTTTGGATAAAGACACCCTCGGCATTGCGGAACAAGTCTGGCGTCGAGGTGACATTGGCTTCTTCTATTTGCTTGTCATTGATGATGGTTATGGCTTGAGGCGTGTTGAAGACATCGCGTTCAACCCGGGTCGATGTGACGACCACTTCTGGAGTTTTTCCTTCCGCTTGCAGTAACGGTGACAGGGCCGACAAAACACTGGCGGCCATGCTGATGGCTGGTTTTTTGGGGGACATAAAAATTCTGATGAGTGATAGTTTTATCCAAAAAAGGCGCTAGCAAAGGTTGCTAGCGCCTCCGTTTACCGATCTTTCAATATCGTTTAACGGCTAGCCACCGAGCTTTTGCAAATGCCTTGAGAGGCGGCTTGATGCTTTTCTAACAGCGCCTGACGGTTGCCCCTCAGGTCTTCACCACCACGGACGCTTGGGTAAGGTACGGAATCGCCTTTCAAACCAGCCCATAACGCACGGTTGAAGCGCTCTTCATCGAGCTTATCTTCCGTTGCGAAGTTTTGGCCGGCCATTTTCTCATTCCAATAACTTGCAGTACGCAAAGGTTGGCTTTCACAGGCGGTTTTACCAAAACCAACTGCAGCCACTTGTTTGGCAGGTAGGGGCAAACTGGTGGTGTAAAGGATCTCAGGGACTTCAGCTTTATAGACCCAATCCTTTTTATTCACGTCAAAGACATCCATGAACTCGGCCAAACCGTCGTTGATGCCTAATGGTTTCAAGCCCATAATTTCTGTCATGGTATGGATCAAGTTGACAGTCGTATATTTGGTCGAAACCAAAGCGCCTTTTTTCACATAAGGCCCCGCGATAAAAGCCACGCTGCGATGGGGGTCGACATGGTCACCACCCCCTTGGGCATCATCTTCAACGATAACCACTAAGGTGTTGTTCTTGAACGGGCTGTTGGCGATTTTTTCAATGACTAAGCCAATGGCATAATCGTTATCGGCCATTTGGGACTCAACCGTATTCACGCCAAATTTGGCCGTAGAAAAGTTGCCGAAATGGTCATGTGAAAAACGGACAAGTGACAAATTAGGCAATTGGCCGTTAGCGGCATATTGGTCAAATTCACGTTCCCATTCTTTGAACAGGTAGAAATCCGCATTGGATTGGTCATAGCCACGGAAATAAATGTCTGTGAACGGCGCCAACGATTTATTGGTGGCGACCGCCTGGGGTACGCCTGCCGCAAAAGGATGGGCAAGCGTTGCTTCGGTCATGGTGCTTGAATTGCCCAAGTTGCCTACGTAGAAACCGTAGTTGCGTATAGTTTTGCCGGCACGCAATGCGGCATCCCATAAATAGCCAGTGCCCGCCTCGCCTTCGATTGGATCGGGGGCGGCGACATCGGCCGTGCCAGCCAGCAAATCAGGGTCATTAGGCATAGAAGGGTTAGATGCCATACGCTCTTCGATGGTCGCTTGGGCAACATTGATATTACGGTTGGCCCCTTCCCAATCGTAACTTAAGCCGCGGCCTGCATAATTGACAGGTTGGGTCTTTTCGGTGAAGTCGGTGGTTCTGGCCGCTGTCGTCCAGTTCCAGCCCACCCCTGAGGTTTCCCCGCTGTCATAAAAATTATCCAGCAAGAAATTTTCCATCGCCAATTTTTTATGGTTGGGGGCGTAGGGGGACAAAATAGCCAGGGAAGGGTCGCCGTTGCCAATGGCAAGGTCGCCAAACACTTGGTCATAGGTACGGTTTTCTTTGACGATATAAATCACATGTTGGATTTTTCTGTGGAGAAACCCCGCCACTTTTTTTAGTTCCCTTTGGGGTTTGACTACTGGAAAATTACTGTTTATGGCGACCCTCAACGTCAAGCCGGCCAAATCAGTCGGGTTTGGTAGGGGCAACGTCAGCAAGCCCGCTTTTTCTAATTGCCAGACGTATTGGTTGGCTGCATTGCAGGGGGCTTGTGAACCCGGCGCAATAGACAAGGTATCGCGGCAACCGTCCGGATTAGGGCCGGCGTTGCTTTTGGCGTTGATGACAAACAAGCTACGGCCATTTGAGGCTACCGCGCTTGGATACCATCCTGTAGGGATTAATCCGGCGACTTGGCTACGGCGTGACTTTTTATCGCTCAATTGGATCACGGCCACGGAGTTGGTGCCGCCATTCGTGACATACAAGGCTGTTTCGTCTGGGGATAGCGCAAGGTTATTGGGGTTGGCGCCTTTTAAGCCAACTCTATTGGCGAATATATACCTTGGTGCGATAGTCGGGATGGTTTCGATGATGTCATCGGTGGCGGTGTCCAGAACTAGAACGGCATCATTGTTATCGCTGGCGACAAATAACTTTGACATTGCTTTGTTCAAAGCCATTTTGTTGGGTTGGCCAGCGGTTTTGATGCGTTTCAAAATGCCAAGCTTTTCAGTATTGATGTCAACGGCAATAATTTCCCGGTCCCGTTGCACAGTGACGTATGCTTTATTGTCACCTTTAAATTTGATTGCGAATGGGTAAGTGCCGCCAGGAACGCCGCTTAACGTTGGATCAACCTTACCTGGACGTAAATCCAATTGGTCAACGACCACACGGTTAGCCAAATTGATGAGGCTGATGGAGTCATTTTCATAATTGGCGACTAACAAATGAGTTCCGCTGGCGCTGACTGATAACCCGGCAGCCATCGGGGAAACGAAGAGCCCTTCACCTTTGTTGTTATGGCCTAGCGCGATAGGCGTACCGTTTTCTGCCCAACCTGTCCCTGAATTGCCATAAACGTGGACGTTGTCATCCACACCCCCGCTGACGTAGAACTCTTGGCCATTTGGGTTCCAAGCGATGCCGTTGAAAGTGTTAGGTATTTGTATGGCCTGTTTTTTAACAGGGGAGCCGCTGGTGATGTCATACACAAAAATGTATTCATTTGATTCTTCTGCAACCCGGCCTGCCAGGTTATTCATCCGGTTAAAACCGCTAGTCAAAACCAGCAGGGTCTTACCATTTGGACTGCTTGCCATATCCACCGCGTGGTCGGCCAAATATTCAGGGCGACTAGGTAAATCAGGGTTTAGGGTTTGAAAAACTGCGCCACGGGCGGCGGTTGGCGTAATCTTCATACCGGTTGGTATGAATTCTGATTTTGCAAAAGCGGTGCCGAAACCCGTGGTAGCGAGCAATATGCCTGCACATATCAGCCGATACTTAAAGTTACTTTTTTTCATCTTGTTACCCATAATTGTAGTTAGAGGACAAAGGTTTGCTATGTGTTTTGCGCATAACAAAAACATTGTAGGCAATCAAGATTTCGGGAAATTGACGGGTTTGTGATGTTTTGATGACATAACTTGTCCGTTAGTACGGTGCGGTTTATCTCCGCGTCCGTTGTTGGCCCCATACCAGGAGAAGGCGAAAAAACGCTTGGAAGCGGTTTCGCCTGTCCGTATGGGGAAGGGTGGCCGTTAGCGGCGAATAATGGCTTCCGGTCTTAGGTCATCAGGGATCAAGGTTTCGGCGCAGGCCGCCGGATCATTTTTTAAAAAATAGATTGATGATGGCGGTCAACACCAGGCTTACGACAATCATTGACGTGAGGGGGATAAAGATGAAACTGTTTTCGTTTTGTATCCTAATATCACCGGGCAACCTGCCGAACCAGTTAACAAGCCAGGGTGCATACCTTAAGGCCAGGCCCAGCAACAGGATTGCCGCCCCTAATGTGATTAATGTGTTGCTGATGCCCATTTTTTTCCTCAAGGTTCATGGAAACAAGGCTGTGCAGCCCTTCTTGCCGGTTTATGGGGTCTCAGGCATCTGCCCATCAAAAAGCAGGGTTATTCCCTTAATAATGCCTGCACATCGGCTTCCAGTCCGGGGTAATGGCCAAATTTGCTGGCCCTCAATATCCCGCGTTTGTCCACTAGAAGCTGGGATGGCGTACCCTGTAAACCGAACAATTCAAAAGTTGCCGCACGGAACGCCAGTGCATGCAAGTATTGCCTTACGTGTTCACGGGTTTGCTGCTGGACGATGGCCGGTTGTTGTTGGAAACTGGCAAAACGGTGGCCAAGAAAATCATTGATCTCGCTATCGCTTGCTTCACCCTGCTGTTGCTGCAGTTGGTCCATCGCCACGGGAAAAGGGATGCGGTAGGGCAGACCGCCATCAACAAGTTGCCCGTATTCTGCCAAGAGTTGCCGCGTCGCACCGATGGCTTCGCCTTTTTGCAGTAAACGCCGTAAATTCTCCAGCGTATTTTTATCAAAATCTTCAAATGCCGTCGCTATGCCAAGCACTGTCAGGCCCTGGGGGTGGTAGCGTTGGTGCAAGCCTATCGCTTGTGGCAATGAATAAATGAAGCAGCCCGGGCAATTGACCTGAAAAACTTCGAGCAGCACGACATTGCCGGATAATTCATCAAAATTGACAGGCTTCCCCTGTACCCATTCGACATCGGGCAGTGGCGGTGCGGGTTGGCCTATTTGGGCTTTGGGCATGGTTTTTTTCCAATAATTATGGGGTGTTTGCCCCTCCCACTAAGGATGTTGGCCTTTTTGCGCCTCATAAAGCGCCGGGGTGACCCCGGCCTGTGCCAGATAGTCACGTATATGCTTGACCTCCGGTTTGCTGAACACGCCCCCGTGATGGGGGTGGTGCAAAAAGCCTTCGACATTGTTCAGGACCACCCGGAAACGGGCGCCATGGCCGGTTTCGACGCTAGCCCCCAAGTGATGGAGCAGGGATTCGACATCGCGCCAATGGATATTGCCGCTGATAGGATCATGGAAAATAGCGGACAGCAAATTTGAATGTCGGCTCATGTGAGTATCCTCCCTAGGCGTTTAGGACGTTATGTCCAAAGGATACGCCTGTAACGCCTTGCTGCGCAACAGCTTGCTGTGCCAGATCCTGCTTATTGGGGCTTGGATTTGGGATACGGGCGGAAGCCTGCTAAAGTTAAGGCAAGATCGCCGGACATTAACGAAAGTGATCCTGCAACAAGCCCTTTATTTAGCCTTGCCTTTGACATAGAATGATTCCGATCCTTAAAACGGCCTTTATGTAACTAACGAAACATTCAAACTGACCCTACAACATGGAAGCGTTTATCCACCCGACTTTAGCCAAACTGTGTGATGGCATCAAAAACTTCCAGCAGCGTGCCTATCAGCTGGATCCCCTTAAAATGGCAAACCTGATCAAGCACGGGCAACAACCTAAGGTGTTGCTGGTCGCCTGTAGCGATTCCCGTGTAGACCCCGCGTTGTTAATGGACGCCGCCCCAGGCGACTTGTTCGTGTTGCGTAACGTCGCCAACCTGGTGCCGGCTTATTGCATGGAAGGGAAGCATGATGGCGCACGTTCGGCAATTGAATATGCAGTCCGCGATTTGCAGGTTGAGCACATCATTGTCTTGGGCCACGCCCATTGCGGTGGCATCAAATGCTTGCTTAGCAGCCTCACCGGCAAAAAAAACCAGCGTGATTTTTTGGCGGATTGGGTGTCGATAGCGATGGACAGCTGTTACCGTTACGTCATCGGCCAGCTGGACGAACCCGAAGGCGGCCAAGGCTGCTCGGTGCGGGAAGTGGACATGGAGAGCTTATGCGAGCACCAACATCTGGTTGAGCGTGCCGCGATCCGTGGCTCACTGGATAATTTGCTGACTTATCCGTGGATAAAAGAACGCATTGACGCGGGCGACCTGCATATCCATGGTTGGTGGTTCGATTTGGAAAATGGTGATTTATGGGCGACCAGCGCCGACAATTCGGCCTTTTTGCCCGTCCTAGACTAGGCCGTTTCCCTCGCCAGCATGCGTAAACCCGAAAACATCCTTTATGGGACGGGCGACAAGCCCCCCTTGCAGATACTGCTAGTCCTTGCCCTGCAACAAATGTCGTTTTTGGGCGTGTATCTGGTCATATCGCCGTTGTTTGCGCGGGAATTGGGGCTTGATCCGGCGCAATCTTTGCAGCTGGTTTCGGCCACCTTATTGGCTTCGGGGCTAGGCGTGTTGTTGCAGACCGCCAAGATATTTGGCATCGGTTCCGGGTATTTCTGCCCATTGCAGGCCACTTCCTCGACATTTGCGGGCCTGATTTTGGTGAAAACCCACAGCGGCTTAAGCGCCGTGTTCGGCATGGTCGGTGTGGTGGGATTGGCACAAATGGCCTTTGCCTGGCTGTTCCAACGGCTTAGGGGCGTCCTGACCGTGCAAGTGGCGGGGCTCGCCGTCTTGCTGATCGGCCTGGGCTTGGGTTATTACGGGATCAAGCTAGTGTTGGAAGCCGATGCCGGCTTGGAACTCCAGCAACAAGGGCTATTATGTGCGCTGACCCTAGGCACGATGATCGTTTTTAATGTCTGGTCGTCCGGCTTCCTACGTTTGTTTTCGGCATTTTTGGGTTTGTTGGCAGGGTTTATTGGCAGTTACGCCCTGGGAGCCATCCCGGACGGCGATTGGGCCATTTTCCATGATGCGCCCCTGTTCTATTTGCCCAGGCCTATGAATATCGGTTGGAGCCTAGACCACCATGCCATCCTGCCGGCAATTATCACGGGCTTGTTCCTCGCCTTGCACGGTTTTGGTGCCTTGGTCGCCGCCCAGCGCTTCAATGATGCCGATTGGAAACGCCCTGATTTGCAATTGGTCAAGCAAGGCATACTCGCCGAAGGGCTTACCAATGTCTGTAATTCCTTCCTGAATGGCCTTCCTTTGACCTCCAGCGGCGGTGCGGTCAGCCTGGCGGCTTCCACGGGCTGCACCAGCCGTTATCTGGCTTATTGGCTGGCGGCGCTCATGGCGGGCATCGCCTTTATGCCCAAAGCGATAGTGTTTTGGCAAATATTGCCTTTGCCGGTGATGGGCTCGGCGTTGATTTTTTTGGCCTCGTTCACCGCCTTGTCAGGGCTGCAAGTGATCGCGTCCAGGTTGCTGGACAACCGGAAAACCTTGGCTTTGGGTATCGGTTTGATTTTGGGGGTCAGCTACGAGCCGGTGTTACGCCCGTTTCACCAGGCTTCCGCCGAAGCCCTGAAAACCCTGTTGTTTTCAGGGGTCAGCCTAGGGGTTTTTGTGGCGGTCGTGCTTTCGGCGCTGTTCCAAATCAGGAACCACACGCGTGAACAACGCACCTTTGATGCCCAGCACAGTTCCTTGGACGAAGTCATCGTGTTTCTGGAACAACAAGGCCGGATTTGGGGCGCGCGCCCCGAGATTGTCCGCCGCGCCGAACATGCCACATGGCAGGCTTTTGAAATCCTGACCGAACATGGCCTGCTGGACAGGCAAGACGGCGATAGCGACAAAATCCGCTTACAAACCATATTTAACGAGTATACTTTCACGGTCATTTTAGGCTACAGCGGCAAGGTCTTACCGTTAATGACCCACCCGCCTAGCCATGAAGAAATGCTCAATGACGAAGGCGCCGTGTTGCAAATGGCAGGATATTTGCTTCATCGTTTGGCTGACCAGGTCAGGGCCCGCCACGATGGCGAACGTTGCGAATTACGTTTGATATTTAACGATTGATTTTATAAAAATACACAAGGGGAACGGGTCATTATGTTAACGATTTCATCGGCGCGCCGGGGCGGGTGCCTAGTTATTGTTTTGGCGGGACGGATAGATGCCGCTAGCGCAAAACAGCTGGAACAATATTGTCTGGAACAGATAGGCAACGGTGAAATACGTTTGGTGTTCGACTTTGCCGCCGTCAACTATATCAGCAGCGCCGCTTTGCGGGTGTTCCTGCTGGTGGCGAAACGCTTGGACACGCTCAAAGGCTCGGTGAAATTATCTGCGCTTAACGCCACCTTACGGGATGTGTTTGACATCAGCGGCTTCAGCAAGCTATTTGCAATCACCGCAACTGTAGAAGAAGCCCTCTAGCTGATGAAAGTTTACCTTGCCGAACAACGCGCGGATTGTGGCGACAGCCTGTTGGCGACATCCCGTTACCGTCCTTTTATGGGTATCAGCATCAGCAACCGTGCCCTGCCACTGGCGGATAGCCTGACGATTTTGAAGTGGGCCTTACGCACCCCATCGCCAATTTTGCCTATCCTGATTGCCGACGAAATTGCCGTCATCAATTACAGGGCTTTTAAACGTCACGGCGGTGGCGGTTACGCCCAGAAAGTGCAACGGGATGCGCAATTGCACATCGGCCAATGGCAAGAAGCGGCGTCACAATTGCCGGCAGGGCAAGGCGAAAGGGTCTGTTTTGTGCGCTGGCCGGAAATCCTCACCCCCACGTATCGGCAGCAAATTGAAGTGGTGCGGGCGGAGTTCGCCCAAGGAGGGTTGCTGCAACAAACCATTTTTACGTTGGTGGAGAACTACATCCGTTCCACCGGCAAAACCGTCACTAGCCAACGTTGTTTCGATTTGGCTGAATACATCATCCAAGAATTGCCGTCGTTATTGTTTGGCATTGAAGTTGCGGGTATCCGCTACCAAACGCTCATTTACCCGACCCGCTATGCCAGCGATATGCAAGGCCTGGTGTTGGCGATACGCAGGCAAGCGGGTTTTGCAGGTTTGCGCTCCGCCTTGCAAAATAGCTATGTCCCCGAAGACGGCAAGCCGTTGGAAAATAGCAAAATCATCCAGTTTATCCTGTCGGGCCAGCGCTACGCCCCGCCGCCCGCCCCGCAACCGTCACCCGCCCAAGACCAGCAGGAAAACCATGAACGACTGGCCATTTCATAAGCTTGGCCGCAACCCACAACGGCCTTTGGCGGCGGCAGTGGCCATAGTGTTGGCGGCCACGCTGGAAAATGCCGCCAGCGCGGCTACGGCTAACAGCGACGCCGACCTTGAGGATGAGCTGAAATTTCTGGCTGCCGAACGGCAAACTGTCGTCACCGCTTCGAAATTGCAGGAACGCGTCGAAAAAACCGTGGCGACCACCGCCGTCATCACCCAGGATGACATCCGCCATATCGGTGCGCGTAATTTGCTTGACATCTTGCGCGTGGTGCCGGGATTGGGCATCACCCAGTCCATGTTGGGGGTTAGGGAAATTGAAGTGCGGGGCGTAAAAACCCTGTTTTCTGAAAAAGTCCTGATCATGCTCAATGGCCACCCGCTAGACCATAACCTGCAAAACGCGGGCAGCACATGGGTTTATGACGACCTGCCCGTGGACACCATCAAGCGCGTGGAAGTGGTGCGCGGGCCGGGGTCGGCGCTATATGGCGCCAACGCTTTTTTGGCGGTCATCAACATCATCACCCAAACGGCGAAAGATTTAAATGGCGTGCAGGCCTCAACGGGTTGGGGCAGTTTTGGCGCCCAACAATACCGGGCTTCGTGGGGTAAGCAGTACGATAACACGGCCGAAGCCGCCTTGCATTTCAACTACACCAGCACCGCCGGTATCGGCACGCCTGTCCCCCAGGACATTTTAAGCCAGCAAGGGCAAAATTCCCTCGCCCCCGGCAACAGCCAATTGCATGAAGGCCGCTATGATCTGGAATGGCATACCGGTTACCAGGGCTTTAAGCTGGACGGGCGTTATATCAGCAAGCGCACCGGGGCGTTTGTGGGCGCGGCCTTCGCGCTCAGTGACCAGACTGTCCAAAACTATGACAACTATTTCCTGCAATTGAGCCGCACTTGGCAGATTGCCGAGCGTTTCAGCATTGACACCCGTGTCTTCCACGACAGCTTTAACTTCGATAACTTGCTGCAATTAAAGCCCGATTTTTTCGAACATGTGGCCTTGGACAACCAACGTAACGGCGGGGAGGTGCAGGGCAATTACCGGCTCAGTGACGGACAGACGTTGATAGCCGGATTTTCCTACGCAGAAGACGCGCAATCCGGCATTGTGGACGAGGCGGGCAACACGGCGGGGCAATTGCAGGCCATACCGCCGTTTGGCAAAAGCCGCAACCGTGACCGCTGGGGGCTTTACGCCCAAGATGTCTGGGATATTGTCCCTAATTTGCGGGTGACCTTGGGTGCCCGGTACGACGAATACAATGACTTCGGCGGCACGTTCAACCCGCGCCTGGGTTTCAATTGGGAATTCATCAAGGATTATTCGCTGAAATTTTCTTATGGCACCGCTTACCGCGCCCCGGCGTTTGGTGAATTGGATCTGATCAACAACCCCTTGCTGTCGGGCAACCCCAACCTGCGCCCGGAACAGGCGGAAACTTTTGAAACGGGGGTGGTCGCCCGTCCTCTGGCGGGCCTCACCACGCAAGCCATTTACTACCATACGGACATCAGCGACATCATTGGCCCGGTTCCTGGCCAAAACGCCTTGCTGCAATACACCAACAGCGGCAGCATGTTATCGGAAGGGGTGGAGCTGGAAAGCCGTTACGAATTTGACGGGAGCTTCCAAGGTTCTTACGTCGCCGCCAATGTGGTTTACCAACATACCCTGCAAAATAGCTCGCAAGTCCCCGATGTGCCGCAAGCCCGTGCCAACCTGTTGCTGAACTGGGCCTTTGACAGCCATTGGAGCGCGTTCGGGCATGTCCTGATCAAGGATTCCACGCACCGCGGCATGGGGGACAGCCGTGCCGCGGTCCCTGGTTATGCCTTGGTCGACATGAGCCTGTTGGGGCAGCATTTTTTCTCCAAGCGGGTCGATATTAGCTTTACCATCTACAATTTATTTGATAAAACCTATTTCGACCCCGCCCCGGCCAGCATCCCAGGGGATTACCAACAAGCAGGAAGGGCGTATTTTGGACACATCAATGTGCGTTACTAACCACAAACTACAACCATGATCAGCAAGCATCCAGGCATTTTGCGGCGTTGGCGTCCCAGGGTGGCGGCGGTTTTGTCCGTGCTGGCCCTGATCACGTCCATCGTCACGGCGGCCACCACCGAAACGGTGTTTTTTTATAACCCTGAAAGCAGTGTCGACAACTTTGCCGCGTTAAAAGCCGAGTTTGACGACTATCTGTCAGCCCAAGGCGCCTACAGTTTCCAACCTTTTAGTGAGCGTGGCGCATTTGAAACCATGCTGGCGGACAAAGCCCAAGGGGTCTATCTGCTGTCCAGCTGGCATTACACGCAACTCAATGCCAAAACACCGCTGGAAGCGCGGTTGGTCGGGGTAGCCAAAGGCGAGCTCCAACAGCGCAAAATTCTGAGTTCAAAAGACCTTGGCAGCGTGTCGGCATTGCCAGGTGCGACCATCGCCGGGGCGGGCAGCGAAGATTATTTGCGCAGCCAATTGCAGCAAATGCTGGGTGCCGAGTATGCGGTGCTGCTGCCGAAAATCAAACTGTTGAGCGTCCCTAAAGACCTTGATGCGCTGATGGCGGTCGGCTTTGGCGTGGCGACCGCGGCCATTTCTTCCGAAAGCAGCCTTGCCAAACTGGCGGTCATCAACCCCAAACAGCATGCCCAACTAAAAACCCTGGCCAGTGGCGAAAAAAGCTTTTTTCTGATCGCCGCCGTCGCCAAGCCCCAGCAAGGTGCGGAAATGCCGCTGCTCAAGGTTATCGAGACCATGCAACAGCAACCGGCCGGGGGGAAAAACCTAAAAATGCTGGGCTTGGATGGCTGGAAACGGATAGACACGCTGGACGCCTCCCTCACCAAACAATTGCGCTTGCCTTAATGCCATGTCATATCCCACCCTTTGCCGAACCCCGCTTAACGTTATGATCCAGCCTTTGGCCTTATGGCTATTTTTGGCGGTTTTTTGCGGCCCTATCGCCAGTACGGCGCAGGCGCAAGCCAAGATCCTGATCGTCAATTCCGACAACACCGTCCAGAAATACCAGCAAGTGAAGGATGCCTTCAAAGTGCAGATGACACCCCATGCCGGGCGTATCATTGATTTTGACGTGCAACAGGCCGGGCAGCCTGAGTTGCTGGAAAAATTGATCAAGGACGAAAGCCCCGACCTGATTTACAGCATAGGTTCGCAAGCTTACCAGCTCGCCACGCAGTTTGGCGGCACTAAGCCCGTGCTGTTTTCCTCGGTCATCAATTGGCAACGTTTCCAGCGGGGCGGCAACAGCTATGGTGTCGCCAATGAATTGTCCTTGTCCCAAGAGTTGTCTTTGCTGCGCTATGTCTTGCCGAACCTACAGCGTATCGGCGTGATTTACGACCCGCATTTCAGCGCCGAACGGATCGCCGACGCCCGCAACCAATGCCGCGAATTGGGCCTGACCTTGGTCGAACAGACCATTGATGAAGACCATCCGCTGGAACAGCATTTGGACGGCCTGTTGGACAAAATCGATGTCTTGTGGCTGATCGCCGACCCGGGTGTGTTGGCGGACCGCGCCACCGTGGAGAAAATTTTCACGGGCAGCAGCGAGCATAAAAAACCTGTCTACACCTACAGCGACGTGTTCATGAATTATGGCGCCAGCCTGGTCGTGGCGGCGGACACCCCGACGATGGGGCGGCAGGCGGCAAATATGGCGTTGGCCATTTTGCAGCGCGAACCCATTAAAGAAACGGTACAAACCCCGGCCGGATCACATATCACCCTGAACGCTTGCCAGTTGGGCAAACTCAAAAAGGATTACAACGCGGATGCCTTGGATGCCGTCAACCAATTGCTCGAATGCCATTGAATGTTGATGTTCTGGCGCGGCAGGCACAAGCAAGAAGCTAAAGGCAAGCCGCCTGCGTCGGCACTGTCCCCCATCCTTCCGCAACCAGGATCGGATAAAACTCCCTTGGCGGCGTCGCGCCAGCGGAGGGCAAACGGCAAATCCGCCAAGCCCCGCCATAGGAACAGCATCCGCAGGCAATTGCTGTCCACGATGGTCGGTCTGACGGTCGGCCTGGTGGTCACGCTCACCGCCATTGAATTGATGCTGCAACAACAGTCTTTGGAAACCGAGTTGTCCAAGCGCATCGACCTGATGAAAGCCAACTTGGTGGAACGTGGCACGGCGATGTCCAACCTGATGCTGACGCAGGTGGAAAATGATGTCGCCGCCTTCAATTTTTCCCATATCACCGAAAACCTGCACAACACCATCAAGGAATCGCCGTTGCTGGCTTACGGGATCCTGATGAACAGCGAGGGCGTGGCGTTTGTCCATACGAGTCATCCCGAACTGCAACAGGAAACCTTGCAAGACGCCTCCAGCCGTTATGCCCTGGCGCAGCAGGTGTTGACCCACCGCGAATACCCCGCGCTCAATGTCACCGAATTTATCCTGCCGATACATTTTGGCAGCAAGCAATGGGGGGTGTTGCGTTTAGGCTTCACCATGGAGGAATTGCAAAAGGAAATTGCCCGTTCACAAGCCGACATTGCCGCCACGACCAGCAATATGATTGCGTCCACCGCCACCATCGCCTTGGTTTTTGTGTTGATCGGTTCCGGCATCGTGTTGGTGATCTCCACCGCCTTATCGCGCCCGCTGGTGCGCCTGACCGGGTCGGTCAAGGAATTGGCGCGGGGCAATTTTGACTTGGCGATGCAATTGCTGGACGAAAATGCCGTCAGCAAACAAGCGCGCTTCAAAGCCGACGGCGAAATTGGCGAATTGGCCCACTCCTTCATGGAAATGGCCAACGAAATCCGCCAATCCCACTACAAACTGGCCGAATACAACCGTAACCTCGAAGAAAAAGTCAAAGAACGCACCCAAGAACTGGAGCTGGCGAACGAGAAACTGAAAGAGTTGGATCAAATGAAGACCAACTTCCTGTCCACCGTCTCCCATGAACTGCGCACCCCGTTGACCTCGGTCATGGGCTTTGCGCGTATCCTCCAGAAAAAATTTGAAAGCACGCTGTTCCCGCCGCTATCGCAAAACGAAGACAAAAAAGTCCAGAAAGCCATGCGCCAAGTCATGGAAAATGCGCAAATCATCGTTGATGAAGGCGAACGCCTGACCACGCTCATCAACGATGTCCTGGACTTGGCAAAAATGGAAGCGGGGCGGGTCGATTGGAATATGCGCGAACTGCGCATCGAAGACATCATCGACCGCGCGATTGCGGCAACCTCCGCACTGGTCGCCCACAAACCCGTGCAGCTGCGCAAAAATTTCGCCGCTGATTTGCCGCCGTTTGAAGGTGACCGTGACCGTCTGATCCAGGTGGTCATCAACCTGATTTCCAACGCCGTCAAATTCACCGACCAGGGCGACGTGACTTGCAGGGCGATGGCCAACGGGAACGAATTGGTGGTCAGCGTCACCGACAGCGGCTGTGGCATCAAACCCGAAGACCAGCCGCTGGTGTTTGAAAAATTCAAACAAGTCGGTGACACCCTGACCGACAAACCCAAAGGCACGGGCCTGGGCCTGCCGATCTGCAAAGAAATCATCGAGCACCATGGCGGGCGTCTATGGTTGGAAAGCGAACTCAACGTGGGCAGCACGTTTTTGTTTTCGCTCCCCCTACGGCAAGCACATGCCGGCGACACCACGGTCATGACCCAAGACGGGGAAGCCATCAACCTGGTCTGGCACACCAGCCAGGAAGCGTTGGCAAACGCGTTGCAAGCCGGGCTGGCACAAATGGCGGACATGGGGAAGCAAACCGCACAGAGCGTCCTGATCATTGACGATGACATGAACATCCGCCAATTCCTGCGCCAAGAGCTCAGCGCCGAAAATTACGACGTGCGTGAAGCCAGCAGCGGCACCGAAGGTCTGGCGATGGTCGCCGCGCAGCAACCTGGCCTCATCCTGTTGGATGTCAAAATGCCGCATTTGAACGGTTTTGAAGTCGCCGCCCGGTTGCACACCAACCCCGCCACCTTACATATCCCGATCATTTTGCATACCGTCGCCGAAGACAAGCTATTGGCCGAACAATTGGGCATAGACTGTTACCTGACCAAACCCGCAAAGGATTCGGAATTGCTGGAAGCGGTGCATCGCCTGCTGAAAACCCAAGCCCCGAAAAGGATACTGGTGTTTTTGGGCGGACCTGGCAGCCGCCATTGGGCCGAGTTGCTGGACAGTTACGGTTATGAAACCAAGCTTGCCGAGGATGCCGGACAAGGCATAGGCTGGGCGGCGACGTTTGCCCCGCATCTGGTCATCGCCGAAGCCACGTTCGCCGCCGACAACCATCTGCTGCACCGTTTGCGCGTTGATTTGGGGCTGGATCGGACTTTTTTCACGTTGTTGGATAATACGCCAACATCCTAAATTTAGTTTCTATACTTCAAAATCGTAGGTCGGGTTAGCGATAGCGTAACCCGACGCAATCTATACCCAAAATGTCGGGTTACGCTATCGCTAACCCGACCTACAAGCTATCGACCACAGAACTGCTAATCCGGACATCCCAAGCATGAACCCAGAAATTAAACTCAAACGCCTGTGCCAAAGGGGTAACGCCGCCAAACTCATCAAGCAATTCATCGCCGACCGGGCACGCCCGGTCGGCGTGTTGGATGTCAATGGCGAACTGCTGCTGGGCGACGCCAACGACAGCGCCCGCCAGCCAATTACCTTGGAGGGGCACACCCTGGGTTGGGTAAGTGGCGAAGCGGATGACGCGGTGTTGTTGGCGGCGTTTATCGGTTATATGGCGCAAAAGGAGTTGGAAGGGAAACTGCTAGCGCAAGAAACCCTCAGCAAATACAAAGAGCTGACGCTATTGTACGAGTTGGGCGAGAAAATCGCCGCCTGCATGGACATAGACGAACTCGCCCGATTGGCTTTGGACGAAGCGGCACGGTTGTTGCCATCCGGCCAGGACATCCATCTGGGCATATTGTTGGACGGTCAAGAAGCAGGGCAATTGACCGTGTGTGCCGGACATGGCGAAGTGTTTCCGGCCGGGGAAAAATTATTGGCGATAGACGGCATCACCCAACAAGTGTTGGCTTCAGGCAATGCCGAAATCGTCAATAACGTCAGCCTAGACCCGCGTTACCAAACCGCCGCCGGCGTGTTAAAAGACATCCAGGCCATGTTGTGCGCACCGCTGAAAACCCGCGACAAGACCTTTGGTGTATTGAGCGTGGTCAGCCGCACAAAGATTGATTTCAGTGCCGCCGAAGCCAAGGTATTGAACTTGCTGGCTTCGCAAGTCGCCGTGGCGATAGGGCGGGTGCATCTGATCCATGAGCGCGTCGCCCAAGAACGCTTGCAAGAATCGCTGAAACTCTCCCACAGCATCCAGATGGGCATGTTGTCCACCGCCTTCCCGCGCTTTCACGAAGGCCATCCGATTGATTTGTTTGCCTTCATGGAACCCGCCCGCGAAGTCAGCGGCGATTTTTATGATTTTTTCCATTTGGACAGCAAAAACCTGTTGCTGGTGATCGGCGACGTGTCCGACAAAGGCGTGCCTGCCGCGCTGTTTATGGTCATGGTGAAAACCCTGGTCCGCGCCATCGCCAAACAACACGCGCTGCCGCACCAAGTCTTGGCGGCGCTCAACCCCGAATTATGCCGCGACAACGAGGCGTCGATGTTTGTCACTTTGTTCCTGGCGACATTGGACTTGGACACTCATATCGTGACATATAGCTTTGGCGGCCATAACCCGCCGCTGTATGTGTCCCGCTATGGCATCGTCTCCATGCTGCCCGGGGATTCCGGCACGGCCTTAGGCATCATTGACGGGGTCACGTTCAGCAGCCAGTCGATACAGCTTAACCCTGGCGACAGCCTATTGCTCTATACCGACGGCATCAGCGAAGCGATGAACGAAAATTACGAGGCTTACGGTGAGCCGCGCCTATGCGATTTGCTGACCGGCTCCGCCCACAACAACGCCCAACAACTGGTGGAGGGCATCATCACCGATGTCAACACCTTTACTGGCGAGGCCGAGCAATCCGATGACATCACTTTGATGGCTTTGCAAATTGGCCAAGGCCAGAGGGTCCCCTAACGGGGCACCCAAAGGGCCGTCTGCGAAGGGCACGGCTTGTCGGGCATGATGTGAAAACCACGAAAACACAAAACGAATATCCCACCTGATCCGATTCCGAATGGGCCACGTATGAACAGACACGACAACAACGCCGGGAGCATGGGCATCCCCTCCGATGACGGGTGGGATTTTTCAATGCAGTTGCCCAATGTGATCGGGGCGTTGCCGGAACTGGCGGAGGCCGTGGAAATGTTTGGCCAGCAATCGGGTTGGACGGACGCCATCGTCATGCAAGTCAATCTGGTGCTGGAAGAATTGGTTGTCAATGCCATAACCAATGGTTACCCCGATGGCAGGGAAGGCCACATAGATGTCCGGATCAAAACCACGGCGGAAGCGGTCCATATCCGTATCACCGATGACGGCAATGCCTTCGACCCGTTTACGGTGGCGGCACCGGATTTGTCATTGGCGGTCGAGGATAGGCCTATCGGCGGTCTGGGCATCTATTTGGTGCGCAGCTATATGGACTATTGCGGTTACCAGTATGTCCAGCAACGCAATCAAGTGAGCCTGACCAAGCGCCTGCCCTTATCGGTATAAATGCCGGGCCATCAGTTGTGCGTCTGCTAACACCCTAATTCCCCAGACAAATTGCATTCGCATTGCGGCCATTTTCTGATGATATGCGATACTATCCATGCAGCCGAATCGTTTGCGGCGGCTCCCTTTTGAGAAACGCCAACCCTTGGCCTACTGCCCGTCATTGTCATTTTTGAGCAGCCAATTATTATGACCGAATCCAGCAAGCGCATTGCCTTCTCCCTGTTCTTGGTTTTTATCGCCGCCGCCATCCAGCTTTGGTCTGACCGGCATAACCGCCATTCCGGCCCGTCCGTGGCACAAACCATCGCCACTACGGCTATCCCTATCGCGATATTGCAGCATAGTTCCAACCCGATGATGGACGCAATCCGTCAAGGGGTTTTGGATGGGCTGCATAACCAGGGCTACACCGACGGGCAGAACCTGGCCATCACCACCTACAATGCCGAAGGCGACTTGCCCACCGGCAACCTGATGGCGCAAAAAATCACGGGCGGCGATTATAAGCTGGCGGTGTCCATTTCCACGGTGATGTTGCAGGCCTTGGCCAATGCCAACCGTAACGGGCGTGTGGCGCATGTGTTTGGCGCGGTCACTTCGCCTGTGGCGGCAGGAGTTGGCATCAAGTCCTTGGATAGCCTCGACAAACCGCCGTACCTGACAGGCATAGGCACGCCGCAGCCCGTCAAGGACATTTTCCGGGTGGCGAAACGGCTCAATCCGGCCTTAAAAACCGTCGGTGTGGTTTGGAACCCCGCCGAAGTGAACTCCGAGTTCTGCACGAAATTGGCGCGGGAAGTCTCGGCGGAATTGGGCCTGACCTTGTTGGAAGCCCCGGTGGAACAGGCCAAAGACGTGCGCGAAGCGGCGGAATCGTTGGTGGCGCGGGGTGTGGAAGCGTTCTGGACAGGCGGTGACGCCACCGTCAATGCGACCGTGGACAGTTTGACGGAAGTGGCCCGCAATGCGCGGATACCCGTGTTCTCCAATATTTCCGGCCATGCCAAACATGGCACTTTGTTCGATTTGGGCGCGGATTACCACGAAGTCGGGGAGGAAATCGGGCGCATCGCCGCAGAGGTCTTGGGTGGAGCCAATCCCGCCACCTTGCCGGTCAAGGATTATGTGCCCAAGCGCATTATGCTGAACGAACAAACGCGTGGCGGCTTGCGTGACCCTTGGCAATTCACCCAGGATTTGTACGCCCAAGCCGACACGGTCATTGACAAAAACGGGGTGGAAACAACGCCGAATAAAACCAATGCCACCGTGCCTTTGGCAGCCGCCCCGATTGCCTTACAAGCCGGGCGGACATATAAAGTCGGGCTGGCTTACTTCGCACCGGAACCCGGGATAGATTCGGTGCTGGCGGGATTGCGGGAAGGCCTGGAAGTGTTGGGTTTGGAAGAAGGCCGCAACCTGTCTTTCCGTGCCATGCACGCGCAAGCGGAAATCGCCCAGATCCCGACCATGGGGCAAGTGCTGGACAGCAGCGATGTGGATGCCATACTGACCCTGACCACGCCCGTGTTGCAAGGCGTGGGCATGATGGTCAAACATAAGCCCGTCGTGTTCACCTATGTCACCGACCCGCTGGCGGCAGGGGCGGGGAAAAACTTTAACGAACATTTGCCTAACCTGACTGGCATCGGCTCTTTCCCGCCTGTTGAGGACATGCTAAACCTGACACGCAAAGTCTTGCCCAAGGTGCGTTCCCTAGGTACGCTGTACAACCCTAGCGAAGCCAATTCGGTCAAAGTTGCGGACGTGTTGCGCGAGCTATGCCGTAAGGCCGGCATCACCTTGGAGGAAGTGCCGATCAACACCACGGCGGAAGTCATCCAAGGGGCGCAGGCGATGGTGGCGCGTAAGGTCGGGGCGATAGTGTCGGTGGGTGACAACACGATGTACCAGGCCGTGGATGCCATCGCCAAGGTTGCCAAGGATGCAAATATCCCGTTGATCTTGGACCAGCCGGAATTTATCGGCCATGACGCCCTGATGGTGGTCGGTGTCGATTATAAGGAAAGCGGGCGCGCCGCCGCCGAACCCTTGGCGCAAATACTGAACGGGGCTAAACCTGCGGCTATCCCGTTCCGCAATGTCAGTAAAAAGTCGATTTTGCTGAATGAAGGCATGGCAAAACAGCTACATATTACCTTCCCCGATGAGTTACGCGCCCTGGCGGCACCCGCCGCCACAGCAGCCAAGGCGGCACAGCCAAACCAACCCTTAAACCATACCTGGAAGATCAAACGTATGCTCTATGTGGAATCGCCGCCCGCAGAAGATGCCGTACGGGGCATTGACGACGGTTTCAAAGCCGCTGGCTTGCAGGCGGGGCGTGATTTTGTGATGCGTGACGCGTCGGCGCAAGGCGACATGAGCATCCTGTCCGGCCTTGCGGATGCTGTGGGCAGTGACGGCACTGAACTGTTGATGACCTTGTCCACGCCGACCTTGCAAACCGTGTTGCACAAGGTCAAAAAAATCCCCATCGTGTTCACCTTCGTCGCCGATCCGGTGGTCGCCGGGGCGGGCAAAGACGACACCCATCATTTGCCCAATGTCACGGGCGTTTATACGTTGGCGCCTTTTGAAGAAATGGTGCAATTGTTAAAACAGTATTTTCCGGCGATACATAGCGTCGGCAGCTTGTTCACCCCTGGCGAGGACAATTCGGTCCACAACATGGAGGTCTTTGAACAAGCCGCCACCCGTCATGGGCTTACGGTGAGCAAGCTGCCGGTCAATTCCGCTAGCGAACTGCCCAACGCCGCTTTGGCGATGGCCAGCCAGCCGATTGATGCCTGGGTGCAAACGCTGGACAACCAAATGGTCGCGGGTTTCACCGCCATTGCCCAAGCGGCATTACGCGCCAAAAAACCCTTGTTCACGTTTACCGAATCGGGGGTGGAACAAGGGGCCGCCGTGGCTTATACCATGGACTATTACCAAGCGGGTTTTGATGCCGCACTGAAAGCCGCCGAAGTCATGCGCGGCAAAGCGCCCGGTGACATCCCGTTTTCCAAGCCCGGCAAAATCAGCCTGATCATCAGCGAGGCCCATGCCAAGGCCTTGCAATTGCCCTTGCCCGCCGAACTTGTCAGTAAAGCTGACAAGCGTTTAGGCCATTAGCCATACATCCACAAGAGGACGCAAATGGACATAACCACCCAACTTGACGGCGACGAAATGCGCATCGCTTTGAACGGTCGGCTTGATGCCGCCTGGAGCAATGCCGTCAACAAGACCTTGCAAGACGCCATCCGTGGCGGTTCCCACCGGATCGCGCTGGATTTGTCGCAAGTCAGTTATCTGAGCTCCGCCGGCATCCGCGTGCTGGTGTTGTTGGTCAAAAGCCTCAAGGGCATAGGCGGCACATTAAGGCTGATCGACCCGTCCCCGGCGGTCAGCGAAGTGTTGAAACTGGTCGGTTTTAGCCAATTGTTGGACACGGCCCCTACGCCAGCACCCATTATCTTAAAACCGGCCGGCCCATCCCCCGCTAAAGCCGACGCCCAACCTGAACCCCGCCCCGTCAAACTGGCAGGCCAGGATTTTGTCGCCTACACCTTGGATGCGGGCGCTAGCCAACAAGGCGTGGTGATGGAAAAAAACGCCACGGCGCATCCGCAGGCCATCACGGTGCCCGAAGGCACCTGGGTGATCGGCCATGGAGCCTTGGGCGGCGCTGATAATGCCGGACGGGCAGGGGAGTTGCTTGCCGTATCCGGTTTGGCAATCAGCCTGCCGGGCGATGACCCCGAACATCCCGACTGGATGCAGCAAGAAGGCGGGCTCATCCCTGAAGTCAGCCTGTTGCACGGGCTGAAAGCGGCGGGCGGTTTCCGTTACCTGCTGCGCTTTGGCGAAACGCCCGGGACGCCACCGCTACGCTTGGGTGAATTGGCGCAGGCCGCGCTGGAAGCGTGCGCCAACGACACCGTGTCATTCGTGCTGGTTGCCGAAGCGGCGCATCTGATCGGGGCCGCATTGCAAGTCCCGCCTGACCCGGACGGCAACGATTTTTTCGCCTTCCCGTCCATCCGTGACCGTCTGCTGTTCACCGCCGAGCCCGCCTATACCGGGGAGACGTGTCTGATTGTCGGGGTGGCCGCCCGTAACCCGCCGCCATGGCTGGCGACGCAAACACGCCCCAACGCGACGGGCAGCGAATTGTCCCTGCACGCCCATGCCTGTGTCGTCCCTTTCAGTCCGGTGCGCAAAGGTTTTATCGGTTTGCCGGAAACCTTGGGACGCTTGTTGGAAACGCAGACCTTGCGCGGCGTGTTGCATTTGCTGAATGACGACCGCGAAGGCGTGGGCGCGGGTGAAAGTTATTTGTGGCGGGGCGCGTTATGGTGCGCCCCGGTCAACTTCAACGCTGAGGGCTCCGTATGACATTATTGATAGGTGCATTAACTCTGGGCATTATCCTCGCGCTGCTAGCGTTAGGGGTGTATATTTCCTATCGGATATTCGACATTGCCGACATCACCGTCGACGGTTCGCTGACCTTTGGTGCGGCGGTCGCCAGCGTCTTGCTGGTTAAACACGGCGTCCACCCGCTGTGGGCATCCGGCGCCGGATTTGCGGCGGGCGCGGTGGCGGGTTCGGTCAGCGGCATTTTGCAGACCCGTTTCCGCATCAACCCCTTGCTGGCGGGGATTTTGGTGATGACCGCTTTATATTCGATCAACTTGCATGTCATGGGGCGCAGCAACATCCCGTTCCTGGGCACGGTGACTTTGTCCACGTATTGCGAACAATGGGGCGCCAAGGTGTTCGGTGCGCCGGAGACGGATTTATGGGGCTGGACGGTCTCCAGCGCCGACTTGACCATGCTGATATTGATGATGGCGCTGGTGGGACTGATCGCCGTGGCCTTGTGGGCTTTCCTGCGCACCGACATCGGCACCGCGATGCGGGCGTCCGGGGACAACCCGCAGATAGTCAGGGCCTTGGGCGGCAATGTCGAAAACTACCGTATTTTTGGGCTGGCGGTGTCCAATGGCCTAGTCGGTTTGGCCGGGGCCTTATGGGCGCAATACCAAAACTTCGCCGACGTGCAAATGGGCATCGGTATGGTGGTGTGGGGATTGGCGAGCGTGATTATCGGCGAAGCCCTGACAGGGGCGTCCAGCGTCGGGGTCGCCATCGTCGGCACGATCATCGGTTCGATATTGTTCCGGCAATTGGTTGGCATTGCCTTATCCTTCGGCCTCAACCCCAATGACCTGAAGCTGGTCACCGCCGCTTTCGTGTTCGCGGCACTCATCCTGCCCGATATGATGGGCAAACTTTCCGCCCGCAAAGCGCAGGGGGCCGCATGAACGCCCATAGCCAAGCCGCCGTGTCCCCAGAATCGGGCCGCCCCCTAGTCCGTTTGAGCCAAGTCTACAAAACGTTCCATGCCGGGACTGTCAACGAAGTGCGGCCTATGCGCGGTGTCAATTTGGAGATTGCCGAAGGCTCGTTTGTCATCGTCCTGGGCGGCAACGGTTCCGGCAAATCCACCTTGCTCAACGCCATCGCCGGCAGTTTTGCCATTGATGCCGGACATATCGAATTGGACGGCCATGAAGTCAGCGCGTGGCCGGAACACCGCCGCGCCGCGCTGATCGGCAGGGTTTTCCAAAACCCGTTTTCCGGCACCGCGCCGAACATGTCGATACTGGACAATTTCTCGCTGGCGGCCAAGCGCGGCAAATTCCGCGGTTTGGCTTGGGCGCATTCGCGGGCTTTGCGGGATGAATTGTCCGACCGCGTCCGCGAATTGAAAATGGGCTTGGAAGACCGTTTGGACAGCGCCATCGGGTCTTTGTCCGGCGGGCAGCGCCAGGCCTTGACCTTGCTGATGGCGACCTGGCTCAAGCCCAGGTTGCTGCTGCTGGATGAGCACACCGCCGCCCTGGATCCGAAAAGCGCCGACCAAGTGATCGCGCTGACTGACCGGATCATCGCCCGCGAAGGCCTGACCACGCTGATGGTGACGCATTCCATGCAGCAAGCCGTCAACCTCGGCGACCGCATCGTCATGATGCACAGCGGCAATGTCCTGCATGATTTCAATGCCGAGCAAAAACGGCGGCTACGCGTCGATGATTTGTTGGGGCGCTTTGAAAACGTGCGCCGCCGTGAATTGCTGGATGAAAGCGCGGCGGAATTGCTGCGTTCGCGTTATATTTAACCCATTTACCGAACTTAATACCCACGACACACTATGAGCAAAAAAATCCTGATTACCGATGACGAACCCCATATCCGCATGTTGCTGGAGCAGACCTTGGAAGAGCTGGAAGATTATGATGTCGAGTTTTTCCTTGCCGAAAACGGCGAAGAAGCCCTGGAAATCATCCGGGAAGAAAAACCCGGTCTGGTGCTTTTGGATGTCATGATGCCGAAAATGAACGGCTTTGAGGTGTGCCGGACCGTCAAGCAAGAATGGGGGATGGACGATGTCTTCATCATCATGCTGACCGCCAAAGGCCAGGAATACGATAAGGAGAAAGGCAAGGAAGTCGGGGCCGACATGTATATCACCAAGCCCTTCAACCCTGATGAAATCGTGGCGCATGCGGTCAAGGTGCTGGGCATTGAATTGGATTGAGCTGGCCCCATTGTCGCGTATCCCCGCAGCGCCACACCGCCTTAAGTTAAGAATTAAGCATCACTAAAACAATGTCTTGAGAATTCGTAGATACCGGGTTACGACTGCATGGATGCAGGAGGTAGGGCAACGCAGGAGCGGTTGCCGAGCGTCAGCGTAACCCGACGCTTTTTGTGCTAATTACGTCGTCGGGTTACGCTGACGCTAACCCGACCTACAATTGGAACTACAAAAATCACCATAACTGACGGCGGCGAACCAAAACCAGAAACCAGCGCCGAAGAACCGCCTAACGCCCTATCAACACCACTACCGTCCTAGCCCCCATTGGATAATGGCTTTGGTCATCTAAAATTTGTAAATTTTCGTCGTCCATAATGGCCAGCTCCCCTGGCAAGCTGGTGTCGATAAACCGGTGCCATTTTTGATGGCTAAGGTTGGGGAGCTGGAATGTCCCGGCTTCCCAATGGGCATTGGCGATGAGATAAATATCGGGGGCGACGCCTTTGGTGTTATGCCCGAACAGGTGCGCCGCTATGCTACGCGAGCCATAGCTCCAGTCCGGTTGCCCCAGCTGATGGCCATGCCAATGGATTTGTAGGCCCTGGCCTTCTTTAATCGTGAAGCTATCATGCCGTAAAAGCTCGTGGGATTTCCTAAACGCGATCAACAGCCGGAAAAACCGGAACAGGCTTTGGTTATCGCCCAGGCGTTGCCAGTCAAGCCAATTGATCCCGTTGTCTTGGCAGTAGGCGTTGTTATTGCCTTGTTGCGTCCTACCGAATTCATCCCCGGCCAAAATCATGGGCACGCCGCGCGAAATTAACAATAAGGTGGCCAAATTACGCACTTGGCGTCCGCGCAAATTGTTAATATCAGCTTCGTTGGTTTCACCTTCCGCACCACAATTCCAACTGAGGTTGTTATTGTCGCCGTCGCCATTGCCTTCGCCATTGGCCCAGTTATGTTTTTCGTTGTAACTGACCAAATCATGTAAGGTGAAACCGTCGTGGCTGGTGACGAAATTAATCCCGTGGCCGGGATCCCGGCCAAATTGGTAGAGGTCGGAACTCCCGGCAAGGCGGCTGGCCAGTTTCCCCACCATGCCCGGGTCGCCTTTGACAAAACGCCTGACATCATCGCGGAAATGGCCGTTCCATTCCGCCCATCTGCCCCAATTGGGGAAACTGCCAACTTGATATAGCCCGGCGGCGTCCCAAGCTTCCGCAATCAATTTGGTTTTGGCCAGCACCGGGTCACCGGCGATCTGTTCCAATAAGGGCGGGCTGTCCAAGACCCGGCCTTGTTGGTCCCTGCCCAATATGGAGGCCAAATCAAAGCGGAAGCCATCGACATGCATTTCCATGACCCAGTAGCGCAAACTGTCCATGATCAAGTTCCGCACATAAGGGTGGTTGCAGTTGATGGTGTTTCCGCAACCCGAGAAATTCATATAACTGCCGTCTTCAGCGAGCATGTAGTAGCTGCTGTTATCAATGCCTTTTAAGGAATAGATCGGCCCCCTGTGGTCGCCCTCGCCACTGTGGTTGTAGACCACATCAAGGATGACTTCAATACCGGCGGCATGCAGGGCTTTGACCATGTCCTTAAATTCCGTGATTTCGCTGCCCGGCATATCGCCCGCCGCATAACCCGACTTAAGGGCAAAAAAGGACAAGGGATGGTAGCCCCATAAATTGCGCAGGCCTGCGCCAGTATCGGGATTGATGCGGTCATTATCCAGTTCGTCGAATTCAGTGACCGGCATCAGCTCCACGGCCGTGATGCCCAGTTCAAGCAAATAAGGTATTTTCTCGATGAGGCCACGGAAAGTGCCCGGATGGTTTACGTTTGCGGAACCGTCTTGGGTAAAGCTGCGGACATGCAGTTCATAGATGATGGAATCGGCCAGCGGCCTGTTGATGGGCTGGTCAAATTCCCAATCGTATTCCTTGTTGACCAAAATGGCCCGCCGGAACGGCAGTTTGCGGCGCTTTTGGTCTGCCCAAACCGGCCGCCCGTTCAGGGCGATCGCGTAAGGGTCGGCCAAGAGCAGGTCGGGGTCATAGCGGTGCGGGAGGGTTTGCGGGCCGTCAATTTTATAAGCGTATTCGACCCCAGGGTTCAAGCCCGCAACAAACACATGCCAGACATCGCCCGTCCGGTTGATGTTGTTGTCCAGTGGGAAGGCCACGATCTCTTCTTCCTCACCGGGCAGGAAAAACACCAGGATGACCCCCGTGGCATGGCGGGCATAGATCGAAAAATTAATGCCGCCACGTTCGATAGTGGCGCCAAAAGGCAAGGCGTGGCCCCGTTGGATACTAAAATCGTCCGTAATTAAGGACAGGAAGTCCGCCGTTGATTTCGATGCCATGAATATTCCCTGTATGAAAAGTGAGGGTTGCCAAAAACTAAGGGCAGGATGCGGACGGCGCCGTCCGCATGGCCGGATTAAACCCGCTTTAAAATAATCCCCCCAAGTGGCGGTAATGTCAGGCTGACAGAGTGCGGCAAGTTCATCCACGGTATCGCTTCGGAGGCCACCTCGCCGTTGACGACATTGCTGCCTGCATATTGGCTAGCATCGGAGTTGAAAACCTCATGGTAATTGCCGGCTTCAGGCACGCCGATCCGGTAATTTTCCCGGACTATCGGCGTAAAACTGAGGACGATGACTAATTCCTGGTCGCCATCTTTACGGCGATAGCTGATGACCGACTGTTGGACATCATGGCAGTCTATCCATTCGAAGCCCTGATGGACAAAATCCAGTGCGTACAAGGGTGGCTGCGCCTGGTAGAGGGCATTCAAATCTTTTACCAGGGCTTGTACGCCTTGATGCAGCGGGTATTCCAGCACATACCAATCCAGGGTCCGGTTAAAGTCCCATTGCGATCCCTGGCCGAACTCGCAGCCCATGAACAACAGCTTTTTGCCGGGGTAAGTGAACATCATCGTATAAAGCAGGCGCAAATTGGCAAAGCGTTGCCATTCGTCGCCCGGCATTTTATTGACCATCGACCCTTTGCCATGCACCACTTCATCATGGGAAAAAGGCAAGGTGAAGTTTTCGGTGAACGCGTACAACATGCCAAAAGTCAGTTGATCATGATGGAAGCGCCGGTGGATAGGGTCTTCGTGCATATAGGCCAGGATGTCATTCATCCAACCCATATTCCATTTCATCGAGAAACCTAAGCCGCCGACCCAGGTAGGCCGGGTGACCTGGGGCCAAGCGGTGGATTCTTCCGCCATCATGACCGTGCCGGGGAACTGCTGGTGGGTGACGGTGTTGAGTTCCCTGAAAAAGTCTATGGCTTCAAGATTCTCATTGCCGCCATAAATGTTAGGGATCCAGTCGCCGTCCTCGCGCGAGTAATCCAGATACAGCATCGAGGCGACCGCATCCACCCGTAAACCATCAATATGAAATTCCTGCATCCAGAAAATGGCGCTGGACAATAGGAAATTCCTGACCTCATTGCGTCCGTAGTTATAAATCAGCGTGCCCCAGTCCCGGTGTTCGCCTTTGCGGGGGTCTTCATGTTCATAGAGTGCGCTGCCGTCAAACCGCGCCAACCCAAAAGAATCTTTGGGGAAATGTGCAGGCACCCAATCCAGGATCACGCCGATATGGTTTCGGTGTAAGGTGTCCATGAAATAACGGAAATCATCCGGCGTGCCGAAACGGCTGGTGGGCGCAAAATAACCGGTGGTTTGATAGCCCCAAGACGCATCCAGCGGATGTTCGGTGATCGGCATCAACTCAATATGGGTAAAGCCCATTTCCTTGACATATCCAACCAGCTGGTCGGCCAGTTCGCGGTAATTCAGGAAATTACCAAGAGGGCCGCGCCGCCATGAGCCCAAATGCACTTCATAAATTGACATGGGTTCGTGCAGCCAGTCATGGCCGCTCCGGTGTGCCATCCACCCGTCATCCTGCCAGGGGTAGGAGGTTTCCTGCACCACGATAGCTGCGGTGTCGGGGCGTAATTCAAACGCTTGCCCATAAGGGTCGGTCTTGCTTAACACATCATTGCTTTGGCGGTTCAGCAGTTCAAATTTATATAGGCAACCGGCTTCCAAGCCTGGGATAAAAACTTCCCAAATGCCGCAGCCGCCCAGACTGCGCATGGGGTTGCTGCGCCCGTCCCAGCGGTTAAAGTCACCGATGACGCTGACCCGTCCGGCATTCGGCGCCCACACGGTAAACAACACGCCAGCGATGTCATCCACCGTATGCAAATGAGCGCCCATTTTTTGGTAGATATGCCAATGCTTACCTTGCGCAAACAAATGCCGGTCAAATTCCGGCAATTGCACCCCAAAATCATAAGGGTCGTAATGGCAATGCTCACCGCCAGCCTTATCAATCCAGGCCAATTGATAATGTCCGGGCAGTTCATCGGGTTGCGCGGCGTATTCAAAAAAATCCGTCCCCGGGATGCGGGGGAGGTTGGCGCCGCCGCCAGCAAAGCTGACGGATTCGGCATACGGCAGATAGACCTTAACGATCACTCCTTTTTCATGAGGATGGCGGCCCAGGACGGAAAAAGGGTCGTGATGCCTTGCTTCACTAATTTTGATTGAATCACTGTCAAGCGTGTTGTTAGATTGCTTTTCCACGTTGTATCGCCTCGATGTAATAGTGAGTGTCAACTTCAATCTTACCAAATAAAGCCGCCATTGTAATTGTAATGGACAATTACATCCTGACATTTACTAAGGGTATTTTCCTGCCATAACTTTTAATGGGAAAGTTAATTTCAAATCTGGTAATAGTTCATATTTTTTGGCATGCATAGCTGTTATCTTCCCATCCGGGCTTATCCACGATCAAGTTGCACGCCTTTACGGGCCTCCCTTCTTAGAAGAACCCTACAAAATAAGTGGCATTGAAAATTAAAGGCCGCCCAGTATTTCTATATTAATCATTAAGATAAAGACGATGGGCAAATCCTATTTAAAGTATTGGGGCAAAGCCAAACCTGATGTCAACGGCGACGGGGCTGGTTATCACTTGTTGCCTTACCATTGTTTGGACGTGGCGGCGGTGGCGGATACTTGGTGGCAGAACAGCCATTCTTTACGCCAACAGTTTATGGGAATAACAGGTCTGGATGAGGAACAGACCCATGCTTGGTTGCTGTTTTTTATCGCTTTGCACGATTACGGGAAATTTGATTTGCGTTTTCAGCGCAAGGCACCAGAAGCTTGGCGGGCAGTTAATCCAGAATTAAGCGCGATGCCAACTCAACTGAACGGGCTAGCGATTAAAAATTACTACCACGGCCCTGCGGGTTTGTATTGGTTTTATCAGGACTTTCAAGAGCGGTTTAGTTCTGGTGATGGCTATTATGTTGAAGATAATGAGGACTGGGACGGCTGGTGTAGTTGGTTGGCTCCGGTCGTTGGGCATCATGGAGTTGTGCCGAAAGACGATGAAAAAGATGCGAGAAATGACTATCAACTGGCGGCAGGCTCGGAACAATTACAGGAAGCGTTCAAAACAGCGCGTCACCAATGGTTGAAAGCACTGGAGGAATTATTCCTTACACCTGCCAATTTGTCGTTAAACGATACGCCGCCACTTTTAAAAACCACTAAAAACAAACAATCGCCAGCAACCATGCTAGCAGGATTCTGTGCCGTCAGTGACTGGCTGGGTTCGTCAGAGCGGTTTGTTTACGATGATCAACCTTGTGACGATTTAAAGCTGTGGTACGAAAATCGTTTGGAAAAAATAGCGTTTAGCACTCTGCTAGACGCAGGTGTCATTAGCCAAATCCAGCCTTACCAAAATATTGAAGCACTGCTTAGCGGACACAAACCACGGCAAATGCAATGCCTGATCGACCAACTGCCAAAAATCCAAGGCATGACCTTGATTGAAGCCTCCACCGGTTCGGGCAAAACCGAAGCTGCATTAGCCTACGCTTGGCAACTGCTGGCTTTAGGCTTGGCTGACAGCATTGTTTTTGCCCTACCAACCCAAGCCACCGCCAACGCCATGCTCAGCCGTTTGGAAAAGGCCGCGCCCTTGCTGTTTGCCAATCAAACCAATGTGGTGCTGGCGCATGGCAGGGCAAACTACCAAGAGCATTTTATCAACCTGAAACAAGCTTGCCGCCCGCGCACCGCACAAGGCGATGAAGAAGCTTGGGTGCAATGTGGCAACTGGCTGGCGCAAAGCCGCAAACGGGTGTTTCTGGGGCAAATTGGTGTGTGTACCGTCGATCAGGTGTTGATGTCGGTATTGCCCGTCAAACACAAGTTTGTCCGTGGCTTTGGCATAGGGCGTGGCGTGTTAATCATTGATGAAGTCCACGCTTACGACAGTTACATGTACGGCTTGCTGGAAGCGGTGTTGGAACAACAGCGTTTGGCGGGTGGCAGTGCAATTTTGTTATCAGCCACGTTGCCCTACCAGCAAAAAGTGCAACTGGCGAAAGCCTGGGCTTGCCAACTGTATGCTGAAAACAAGGCTTATCCGCTGATCAGCCATTGCAGCAACGGTAAAACACGCCCCTTCGATTTAACCGATAGGCCAGAGCAACATCCAAAACCTACTACGGTGCAGTTAGAGCTGATCAAAACCCCGCAACTCATCCCCGATGATGGCTTTATCCAACGGATACTCGATGCGGTGGCACAAAACGCCCAGGTATGTTTGGTCTGTAATCTCGTCGCCGTGGCGCAAGAACTGTATCAGCAGATTGCCGGGCAGATGGGGAAAGACGGGCGGTTTACCGAAGACCAATGTTTGTTGTTCCATTCCCGCTTTATCTTTGCCCACCGCCAAGAAAAAGAGCAAAGCGTGCTGAATTTGTTCGGCGTGACACCTAAACCTGCCGATGCCAGACGCAAAGGCCACGTTTTGATAGCCACGCAGGTGGTTGAACAATCCTTGGATTTAGATTTCGACTGGCTAATCACCCAGCTTTGCCCGGTGGATTTACTGTTTCAGCGCATGGGGCGGTTACATCGACATGCAACTAACAATCCCTCAAGGCTTCCGCAATTTACCCAGCCTATTTGCACCGTGCTGCTGCCCACAGAAGGCAATTACGAATTGCACGAACTCATCTATGGCAACAGCCGCGTGTTATGGCGCACCCAACAGTTTTTACAGCAAGCCCCCGAGTCACAAGTCGGTTTTCCGGCGGCTTACCGTGATTGGATAGAGCCTGTTTATGATGAAGAGACGTGGCTTGATGAGCCGGAATGGGTGCAGAAAAGCTATGAAATCTACAAAGATGACTGCTATGCCAGCAAGATGTCCGCAAAGCAGTTGATTAACAGCAATATGAATGAATTGTCCGACAACGACAGCAACGTATCGGCCTTGACCCGTGACGGAGAAATGAGCTTGAACGTAATTCCTTTTTACACCGACGCTCAAGGCAAAAGGAATTTGTTGGATAGGCAACTGGTAGACTGTTTGGACGATAGCGAACGCTTGGAAGCCATTAACTTAAACAGTGTTGCCGTACCTAGAACATGGGGCAGAAATGGCAAACTACCCAAAGCCGATGAAACATGCTTGATCTGGCTAGCTATGCAAGCAGATGAAAACGAGAGGTTTATTTCCAAACACGATGACTCTACCTACATTTACCATACCCAAACAGGCTTAACCCGCATCGATAACCCCAAGGAAAACGCATGAATTTACTCACCGCTGCCTGGATACCCATCCAACACCAAGGCAACTACCAAAAAATAAGCCTACAGCAACTCTTGTGTGGCGAACAAACGGGCGCTGTCTGTTTGCCGCGTGATGACATGGAATTGGCTTGCTTGCAATTGTTGTGCGCCATCACCCAAGTGTTGTTCTTGCCTAGCGACAAAAAGGAGCTGTTGAAATACCTGAAAGAGCCAATAAGTGCTGATGCTTATAAACGTGCTTGCTCCGACAAAATGGATTGGTTTGATTTGAATCATGAGAAAACGCCGTTCATGCAAATACGCGGGGTTAAATCGACCCAACCAACACCGATGGATAAATTACTGGCAGGCGTTGCCGACGGCACTAACAAAGCCTTTGTCAATCCGCAAGGTTTGGCGGAAGCCTTGTGCGGTGGCTGTGTCGCCGTCGCCCTGTTCAATGCTGCCAATAACTGCCCTAGCATGGGTGGCGGTTTTAAAGGTAGCTTGCGCGGCAATACACCCATAACGGTCTTGATAAAAGGCCGTGATCTTCGGGAAACGGTTTGGCTAAATGTCCTCAGCGAAGAAGCTGTGGAAGAATTTATGCCTATGCCTTGGCATGAACGCACCAAAGATCAGTTACCGAATTATCTGCAACCCGTCAAAGCCGACAGCAAAATCCCGGTTTCCGCCATCGGCCTCAATCGTGGTTTATTGTGGCAACCTGCACATTTTGAACTGTTGCCGCCTCAAACTATAGGCCGTTGCAGTTGCTGCGGCAGTGAAGAAGCCGTTTATAACGGCTTTAACAAAGCAAAATTTAGCTACACCATAGAAGGCGTTTGGCCGCATCCGCTATCATCCCGCCTGTTCAGCATCAAAAAAGGCGAAAAAGAAGAAAAGTTTCCATCGTTTACCACCACCGCCCCCACATGGACGCACATGAGCCGCTTGGTTGTCGACCAATTGGATGACAAAGGCGGACATGAAGCCGCACCTGTCATCAAACAAGCCAGAAAATTATTGGCGGCCTATAAAATCCAGCTCATCATCGGCGGCTATCGCAACAACCAAGCAACCATACTGGAGCGGCGGCACGAACTGTTTAGTTTGGCGCAAGGCTGGGCGGAACATGGCGACATTATCCAGCAACTCATCAGCAATGGTTTGGCTTATAAATCGGCGTTACGGAAGGCATTGTATTTATTTGCCGTTGGCGTTAAAGATAAGGTGAACGGTTCGGGGGTCAATCTTTGTGATCCGGTTGAAGCCCAATATTACCAGCGAACGGAAAAATTAATGCACGACACTCTCGCAGATATAAATTTCAATGCCTCTCAAGACGCCATCCAAGAATTAAACCAGCAACTTAAAGCTATCGCTATTGGCTTGTTCAACCAAGCCACCGAACCCTACCGTCAAGAACCCAAAATGCTCAAAGCCCTGGCACTGGCGCGGCGGTCTTTACATAAATCTTTAAAAGAACTCGAACCCCAAGGAGAAAACCATGAGTGAGGAGAAATACAAGACCCCTGATTTTATGGCCTTATATCAACGCTATGATGTGTTGAAGCCCGGCCCAAAAGCAGAGTTGAAACGGGTTATGGATCCTAGTGACTTGATAGAAATACCAGCGTTCTATCGAATATTGCAAGGGGAAAAAAGTGATCTGCGTATGCAGCGACTATTGTTTTGTTTGCCTTATGTCAGACATATAGAGGGTGGTGATTCCTTAGGTAAAGCTTTGGCTAAAACCGATATTAACGAAAAACGTCTGTTCATGGTCATACGCTCGCAAAAACCCAACGACTTAATCCAATTGCGCCGATTGCTAATACAAGCAAATAGACCCGCTGTTGATTGGTTGCATATGGCTAACGCCCTTTGGCGATGGGACTATTCTGGCCAACAATCAAAACGCCAATTACTGGAAGATTTTTTCTTTTACCAAAACACCAAACCCCAAGCTTCCGCTTAATAAAAGGAATCCAAACCATGAACGAAAACTTTATCAATTTTCACATTCTGATTTCCCACAGCCCATCATGTTTAAACCGTGATGACATGAACATGCAAAAATCCGCCATTTTCGGCGGTAAACGACGGGTTCGGGTTTCCAGCCAAAGTTTGAAACGGACGATGCGGACTAGCGATTATTACCGTCAGCATTTGGGTGAACCCAGTATACGCACCAACCATCTGGCGGATTTTCAGCATCAAGCTATTGCCGCATTATCAGATCGTTACGATGAAAATCTCATCAAACAAGCCATCGACTACATTTCCGGCAAAGACAGCAGTGCCGACAAAGCGAAAGACGATGCGGTTGCCGCTTGGGTATTAGAAGAAGTTGCTTATTTTTGCGACCAAATCAAAAAACTGGAAGCCGAAGGCGTTGATGCCAAGAAATTGCAGAAGCTGATCGAAAAAGACGGCTTGGCTTTCCGGCAAGCCATGGCAAACGGTTTGGACATTGCTTTGTCAGGACGCATGGCAACCTCTGGCTTAATGAGCGAAGTCGGCAAAATTGACGGTGCTTTAGCCGTTGCCCACGCTATCACCACTCACGCTGTTGATGCCGACATCGACTGGTTTACTGCCGTCGATGATTTGCAAGATTTAGGTTCTGCTCATTTGGGTACGCAAGAATTTTCTTCCGGCGTTTTCTACCGCTACGCCAGCCTCAACCTCAAACAACTGCAAGTCAATTTGGGTTTGCTGCCAGACATCAAAGCCGAAGAAACCGCCGACAGCCGCGCCAAAGCGTTAGATATTGCCGCCCATGTCCTGCATTTGCTGGCAACCGAAGTGCCTAGTGCCAAGCAACAAAGCTTTGCCGCGCATAACTTGGCGGATTTGGCTTTGGTCAGTTTTTCAGTGCAGCCCATTTCCTTAGCCAATGCGTTTGAAAAACCCATACAAGCCGACCACAAAGGCGGTTTTAGGGAAGCGTCGTTAAAAGAACTCAACGCCTATTGGGATAAAGTCCATCGCGGCTACGGCTTGCATGAACGCTGTGCGGAATTTTCTTTGGAAGCCCTAAGCCTGCCTGATGGCATTACGGCCAAGCCCTCACTACCGGAACTGGAAAACTGGTTAAGAAATAACGGACAAGCTTAAAACGGATGCTGTCATGAATGACTATCTGATCTTAAAACTACAAGGGCCGATGCAGGCTTGGGGTAAGGAAAGTTTTGAAGGCTTACGGCCTTCCGAACTGTTTCCAGGCCGCAGTGCTTTGTTGGGATTATTGGCGGCTTGCTTAGGCATAGACCGTAACGACCGTGAGGGACAGCAAGCACTAGCCGCAAGCGTGTATTTTGCCGTGCGCGTTGATCAGCAAGGCCAAAAAATGACTGACTACCACACCGTCAAAAATGCGCGGGAAGATTATCGCGGCTTAAAAAGCCACGACACTATCCAAACTTGGCGGGAATACTGGCAAGACGCTTGTTACACCGTCGCTGTTTGGAACACGGACAGAGCGACAAAAGCCTTAGCGGAGATAGCCCAAGCCGTAAAACAGCCGCTTTACACCCCCGTGCTGGGGCGGCGCAGTTGCCCGTTGGTTAGGCCCTTGTTTGAAATCACATTGACAGCCGAATCTGCTTTAGCTGCCTTGGCACAAATTGGCAATCATCAAGGTACTGTTTACAGTGAGGAACCCAGCAAGGGTGCAATCGAATTGAAAAAACGGGACGTGCCGATTACCCATCAGCCCCGCCAATTCGCTAGCCGCACCGTCTATTTGACCACTAGCCAAGGAGTGCCGCATGTACCTCAGTAAAATCCATATCCCTTGGGCTCAAGCAAAAAACCCTTACCAGTTTCATCAGGCGTTATGGCGATTATTTCCGGGACAAGAAGAAGCTGACCGGGACTTTTTGTTCCGTGTTGAACAACAGCAAACAGGGGTTGGGGCGCAGGTGCTCATGCAATCGCCACTACAACCGCAAAGCACGGAACAAAGCCCGATTTTGCTGGCTGCCCCGCGTGAATTTGCTTTGAACATCCCAAACAACCAACGGTTGCGGTTTAGGCTACGCGCAAACCCTATCAAAACGATCAAAGACAACAGTAAAGGCACCGTTGAGAAAAAGGGCAAAACCTTTACCAAAACCGTGCGTGTGCCGCTGTTACACGAAGAACAGCAACAGGCCTGGTTGGAACGCAAGCTACAAGCCCTTGCCCAACTGGAAACGCTAATCGTACAGCCGGAACCTGTGTTGTATTTCCGCAAAGCCAAAGAAGGCCGTAGCGGTAAAATCCAACCTGTGTTATTTGATGGCATTTTTACGGTAACGGATGCAGACGCTTTCAATAAGGCGATTATGCAAGGCATTGGCCCGGCTAAAGCCTTTGGTTGCGGCTTGTTGTCGGTGGCTAGGGCCTGAATATTTAAGCGTGTTAACATAAACGAAACTTCTTGAATAAGGTAATCACCCCATGCAAGCTACTCTAACCAAAAACAACCAAATCACCCTGCCCGAACCCATCCGGCAGCACTTGCATTTGCAACCTGGCGATGCCGTTGAATTTATTGTCGGCGAGCAGGGGGAGATTAAGCTGCTACCTATCACTTCACCGATTACCCAATTGAAAGGGATGCTTCCTGCCCCCAAACAAGCCTTAACACTAGAAGCGATGCAAGAAGCGATTGCTAAGGGTGCTGTCAATTCATGATTGGCTTGGACACTAATGTTTTAGTTCGTTATATCGTGCAAGATGATCCGATTCAATCAGTCATTGCAACTACGTTTATAGAAACCTATTGCACCGCCAAAACACCTGCTTTCATCTGTAATATCGTCTTAGTGGAATTGGTTTGGGTGCTGGAGCGCGGTTACGGTTACGATAAAAAGTCTATCATCACTGTACTTAAGCAGATTTCCGCCACGACTGAATTGAAAGTGGAAACGCCCGCTTTAGTCTGGCAAGCGATTCTGGGTTACCAGGATGGCAATGCCGGATTTGCCGATTGCCTGTTGGTTGCCATCAATCGGCAGCATGAATGCGATACGACTTATACTTTCGATAAAAATGCGGCTAAAAATACAGGGTTTAAACTGCTTTTGCCGCCCGAAAACTAAGGCGTTGGTTCAGTGATGATACGGCGGGTTTAGCTTCTGTTAAGATAACCCAAAAGTAAGCCCATTTTGGAGGCAACCATGACCATCACCACCCAACTAGACGAACAAAGCGAGCAAAATCTTCTGTTTATCAGCCAAACCACGGGCGAAACCGTGGCGCAAATCATCCAAACCTTAATCGCGGAACGGGCGGCGCAGTTGCGCGAGGGCAAGCAGCCAAAAAGCAAAATGCAGCGTTTATTGGAAAGCGATTTTGTCGGTTGTGCGGAAGGGCCGGAGGATGGCTCAGTAAATTACAAAAAGTATATCGCCGATTATCTCGATGAAAAATACCCTAATCGCTGATACTGGTTACTTTGCGGCCTTAGCCAACCCCAAAGATGCCTATTATCAGCATGCGATACGTTTCAGCAAGACGCTGCAAGCCGATTTGTTAACGACTTGGCCTGTGTTGACCGAGACCTGCCATTATCTGATCAAACGGGTTTCCCCGTTGGCGCAAAGTCTGTTACTCAGACAAGTTGCCAATGGGACGATAAGCGTCTTTGAATTCGGTAGTGATGATGCCTTGCGGATGGCGGAACTAATGGAGAAATACGCCGACTTGCCGATGGATTTGGCCGACGCTTCCCTAGTCATCCTCGCCGAACAGCTCGGCCACGGGCGTATCCTCTCCACCGACCAGCGCGACTTTAATGCTTACCGCTGGAAAAACCACCAGCCCTTCCAAAACCTGTTGTTGCCGGAACACTAATGCTCCCACCCCTCAAACCCATCGCCATGAAAGAACGCGTCTCGCTGGTCTTCATCGAAAAAGGCCAGATTGACGTCAAAGACGGCGCTTTTGTCGTCATCGACGAAACCGGCATCCGCACCCACATCCCGGTCGGCAGCATCGCCTGTATCATGCTCGAACCAGGGACGCGAGTCTCGCACATGGCCGCAGCTTTAGCGGCTAGGGCGGGGACGTTGCTGGTTTGGGTCGGGGAAGCGGGCGTGCGGGTTTATGCGTCAGGCCAGCCGGGTGGGGCCAGGTCCGACCGCTTGCTCTACCAAGCCAAACTGGCCTTGGACGATGCCGCGCGATTGAAAGTCGTCCGCAAAATGTACGAAATCCGCTTTGGAGAAAAACCGCCGGAACGCCGCAGCGTCGAGCAACTGCGCGGCATTGAAGGCGCGCGGGTGAAAAAAATCTACCAACTGCTCGCCAAACAAGCCGGTGTGGACTGGAAGGGCCGCAACTACGATTACACCGATTGGGACAGCGGCGACATGGCGAACCGTTGCCTCAGCGCGGCAACATCGTGCCTGTATGGCATCACCGAAGCCGCCGTGCTGGCGGCAGGCTACGCGCCCGCCATCGGTTTTATCCATACCGGGAAACCCTTGTCTTTTGTCTACGACATCGCCGACCTGTTCAAATTTGACGACATCATCCCCCACGCCTTTAAAATCGCCGCCAAAAACTACGCCCAACCGGAACGCGAGGTACGGTTGATGTGCCGGGATGTGTTCCGGCAAAGCAAAATCCTCAGAAAAATCATCCCCACGATTGAAGAGGTGCTGGCGGCAGGTGAACTGGCTATCCCGACGCCGTTTGAAGAGTCCATAGCCCCAGCCATCCCCAACCCGGAGAACATCGGCGATGTTGGTCATCGTAGTTGAAAATGTCCCGCCACGCTTGCGCGGTAGGCTGGCCGTTTGGTTGATTGAAATCCGTGCCGGCGTTTATCTCGGTGATTTGTCTGTTAAGGTGCGTGAGATGATCTGGTCGCAAGTTGAAGACGGGATTGAAGAGGGCAATGCTGTGATGGCATGGTCAACCAACACCGAATCAGGCTTTGATTTTAAAACCTTAGGCAAAAACCGCCGCCTGCCAGTGGAGCTGGATGGCCTAAAATTGGTCTCGTTTTATCCCATTGAAGATGAGGACAATGCGGTTCTTTAACAACCTGGAAAAGGCCTAATAATCGGTGGAAAATTAGCAGGGCTATTTTTTCTTATCTAACAATCGGTTAAGATAAGTGTGTTCCCCACGACCGTGGGGATGAACCGGATAACAGAAGTTATAAAAAATGACTATCTAAGTGTTCCCCACGACCGTGGGGATGAACCGGTTTTTTTCCCAACAGTTGGGCGCGGCACATAGTGTTCCCCACGACCGTGGGGATGAACCGCCAGCGCCGCTATGCCCCGCCCATCCAATCCGGTGTTCCCCACGACCGTGGGGATGAACCGTGGCCTACCAATCGCTTTATCAAATCGGCGGAGTGTTCCCCACGACCGTGGGGATGAACCGTCAATGAAATTTTATCCGGTTCAGCGTCAGCTGTGTTCCCCACGACCGTGGGGATGAACCGCTCTTGAAATTGAGAGGCTCAGGCAGGCAACTGTGTTCCCCACGACCGTGGGGATGAACCGTTTTCGAGGCATTAGGATATAATAAACCCGATGTGTTCCCCACGACCGTGGGGATGAACCGCGTGATAGTGAAAAATAACCCTTGACACGCGCGTGTTCCCCACGACCGTGGGGATGAACCGCCCAATTAGAAAATTCATAAACCGCCCCGCCCGTGTTCCCCACGACCGTGGGGATGAACCGTAAAGCGGATGCCGAACTTGCGTAAACAAACAGTGTTCCCCACGACCGTGGGGATGAACCGTTGGCGGTTGACGAAAACGAGGCCGGAAAATTGTGTTCCCCACGACCGTGGGGATGAACCGTCTACTACATAAACTGTATTACCTGATGCGTCGTGTTCCCCACGACCGTGGGGATGAACCGACAAAAAAGAAAAACGTCACACGGCTATTCTGGTGTTCCCCACGACCGTGGGGATGAACCGCCAATAGAAATATTCAAACGCAAAAAACGCACGTGTTCCCCACGACCGTGGGGATGAACCGTGATTCTCTCTTCTGTAGCCGTAGAGTATTTTGTGTTCCCCACGACCGTGGGGATGAACCGCCATCGACACATTTGGGCAAATAAAAAACAACGTGTTCCCCACGACCGTGGGGATGAACCGCCAGATATTTTTGCATATCTGAACCTACCTGGGTGTTCCCCACGACCGTGGGGATGAACCGCGTGATAGTGAGAAATAACCCTTGACACGAGCGTGTTCCCCACGACCGTGGGGATGAACCGCAAAAGCGCAGAACGCGGCTCAGGCTAACCTGGTGTTCCCCACGACCGTGGGGATGAACCGCCATCTTCTAGTAGCTCGTTCAAAATTTCTTCGTGTTCCCCACGACCGTGGGGATGAACCGTCACTGACGACCACGGCTTGAATGACGACTTGGTGTTCCCCACGACCGTGGGGATGAACCGTAAAAATTTACCGACATTGGTAGAGAACGCATGTGTTCCCCACGACCGTGGGGATGAACCGTTGGGTCAGATATGCAAAAATATCTAGCTCAGGTGTTCCCCACGACCGTGGGGATGAACCGCTGGCGTATAAAATATTATTAGATTATATAGGGTGTTCCCCACGACCGTGGGGATGAACCGTGATCGAGCATTTTTGGTCGTTGTCATGCTCGGTGTTCCCCACGACCGTGGGGATGAACCGCCCATAATTGACGGCTTATCGTTATCGGGGAGGTGTTCCCCACGACCGTGGGGATGAACCGCAGTAAAGACATGACCATTACCGACTATTCCAGTGTTCCCCACGACCGTGGGGATGAACCGCAAATTTAGCATCAAAGAAACGGGTAAAAATTGTGTTCCCCACGACCGTGGGGATGAACCGCTGTTGGAATCAGGTTTTGGTGATTTGGTGGCGTGTTCCCCACGACCGTGGGGATGAACCGCCAATCATTGATATGCCGTCCTTGCCGGACTCGTGTTCCCCACGACCGTGGGGATGAACCGGGTTTGGTACACCGTGCGCCATGTCGCCGATGGTGTTCCCCACGACCGTGGGGATGAACCGGAGGCGGGTGTGTCGGCTGAGACAATCGCCCGGTGTTCCCCACGACCGTGGGGATGAACCGTAGCTTGGCTTAATAGCAATGACGCCATGCTGGTGTTCCCCACGACCGTGGGGATGAACCGCTGATAAGGGTATGATTGCCTTTGCCGTTATTGTGTTCCCCACGACCGTGGGGATGAACCGCGGCTGGCGGAGTTGATCGCGTTGGGTTATGTGTGTTCCCCACGACCGTGGGGATGAACCGCCCTGGAAGATGCCATTATCTCCAATAAAGGCGTGTTCCCCACGACCGTGGGGATGAACCGGGCATAAAAAAAACGCTACAGGCCGCGCAGAGGTGTTCCCCACGACCGTGGGGATGAACCGTCATTAAGCCATCCGCCAACTTCCCAACCAATGTGTTCCCCACGACCGTGGGGATGAACCGTTTAAAAATAGCGGACTGAGAAACGCCGGATTGTGTTCCCCACGACCGTGGGGATGAACCGCCCTGACCCGCTTGCAATCCCTGCCCATTAAAGTGTTCCCCACGACCGTGGGGATGAACCGTCGGTATAGCAGCTCCTGCGGCACAACAGACTGTGTTCCCCACGACCGTGGGGATGAACCGGGAACTTTCTCAAATAGCGCGATCCACATCTAGTGTTCCCCACGACCGTGGGGATGAACCGTCACCAATGGCGTGCTGCTGGGTTGGTTTGTCGTGTTCCCCACGACCGTGGGGATGAACCGCCGCCTTGTTATCGGCGGCTTAGTTGTTGGTTGTGTTCCCCACGACCGTGGGGATGAACCGGTAAGTAATACGCAACCCGCCACATAATAAATGTGTTCCCCACGACCGTGGGGATGAACCGAAGGAACCGATATAACGGAAAAACCGATAAACGTGTTCCCCACGACCGTGGGGATGAACCGTGGAAGGATATCGCTACCGTGCCCGTTGTTAAGTGTTCCCCACGACCGTGGGGATGAACCGGCAATGCAAATCCCCCCACTAACGCTCGATGAGTGTTCCCCACGACCGTGGGGATGAACCGCCGATAGCATCCAGCTCGCACAATCCAGAATTGTGTTCCCCACGACCGTGGGGATGAACCGAACTATGCACACAGCAACCAGCATAGCACGGGGTGTTCCCCACGACCGTGGGGATGAACCGGAACTGCGTGCATCCTGATATTTGGGTGCTGCGTGTTCCCCACGACCGTGGGGATGAACCGAAACGGACACCCAGCAGGACATGTTTTTCTAAGTGTTCCCCACGACCGTGGGGATGAACCGTTGGGTTATCTTAAAAACAGTCGTAGGGAAAAGTGTTCCCCACGACCGTGGGGATGAACCGCCAACACGCCAGCTCCGTAGCATTAAATCTGGGTGTTCCCCACGACCGTGGGGATGAACCGTTGGTTGAGCAGGGCGACAAGCAGGTAAATAGGTGTTCCCCACGACCGTGGGGATGAACCGTACTACCCCATTAGCAGCGGCATCACCAGCAAGTGTTCCCCACGACCGTGGGGATGAACCGGCTTTGAGTGACAGCTTAGCATCGACTTCGCCGTGTTCCCCACGACCGTGGGGATGAACCGATGCCGCTTTTTAGTTCCTGGTCTGTGAGCAGGTGTTCCCCACGACCGTGGGGATGAACCAGTTCTAACGTTTTGAACTACCTAATAGGCACTAAAAACGTTACGGAACGGGTAACAAACCCGTTCCAGCCTTTTTATCTTGACACAGGTTGATGCCAGCAAACCCAAAGTTTCATAAGTTTTTGATTATCTGTTATTTATATGCGCTGGCCCTGATGTTTCCATCATGCGGCACGCAACAGGGCAGGGCGGCTAATCACCGCAGCTTTCGTGCCGCCTGGAAGGGAGGCGCTTCCAGGCGTTTGGGGATTTACTCGGACAGGCGTTTGGTGATGCGCTGGTAGGCGTCTTTTAGCTCTTCGCCGACAATTTTGGCTTTGGCGATATATTCCTCGGACGTTTCTATCGAATCGTCGGCGATTTCAACGGCTTTGTTTTTGACTTGCCGCCACGTTTTTTCGGCTTCTTCGAATTCATCCTTGGCGTCCATTGACGCCAGGTGTAGCTTTAACTGGATTTCCTCACGAGCTGAATCCAAATTATCCAATAAATTTTCAAATTCTTGTTTCAATGACATGGTTGGCTCCGTTGGGTTGGTGGAGGGCTGTTAATATCACGGCAGGCGCTTGTTTACAATGTTTAAATGGTTTTTGTTGGGTGCCTAGGCAATGTTTTTGTCGGGCAAATCTAAACGCCAGCAGGGGAGGGTGGCTGTACGCCCTGTTTATCGGCGGCACACAAGTCTAAAGCCATCGGGCGAACCGCCGCGCGCGCCTGCGGAAGCCATTCCGGCAATTCAAGATTGGCCGGGTGCTAGGTTGCTGGCGGCACCGTAACGGTTATCTGGCGGGCCGCTTTGGGGCAGGTATGGCCATAGGCACGGGAAAGGTTATTTAAAATTAGCTACAATGGATCCGACAAAACCAATGGGATAAGCAACTGTGGACACTACCGTTAAAACAATCAAATCATTAGGCGTGCTTTGCAGCGGGGGCGATAGCCCGGGCATGAATGCGGCCGTGCGCTCTGTGGTCAGGACCGCCATCGGCCTGGGCATGGATGTTTTTGGAATCTATAGGGGATATTCGGGGTTGTTGGAAGGGAATGTCCAAAAACTGGGTTTGGCGTCGGTCAGCAATATTATCCAGCGCGGCGGGACTATCCTGGATACTTCGCGGTGCCTTGAATTCCATACCCCGGAAATTAGGCAGGAAGCCGCGCATATCCTGTTTAGGAAGCATATTGACGGGTTGGTGGTCATCGGCGGGAACGGCTCTTTTACCGGGGCAATGGCATTGCATCGGGAGCATGGCATACCGATAGTGGGCATCCCTGGGACGATTGACAATGATATTTCCGGTACGGAATATACTGTCGGTTTTAACACCGCCGTGCAGACGGCGGTTGAGGCCGTGGATAAAATTAGGGACACCGCGTCGGCACACGCACGGACTTTCCTGGTTGAAGTCATGGGGCACAGGTCATCCAACATCGCGCTGCAAGTGGGCATCTGCACGGGTGCCGAGCATGTGGTCTTATCCAACCAAGGGGTGGATTATGAAAAAATTGTAAGCGATATCAAGAAAGGTGAGGCGCGGGGCAAAACGTCATCCATTATCATTGTCGCTGAAGGGGAAAAGTCCGGCCTGTCTTACCAAATAAAAGAGGTGCTGATGGATCAATATGCTATTGCTGTCCATGTCTGTGTTTTAGGGCATATTCAGCGCGGTGGCAGGCCAACGGCGCTAGATCGGCTGATTGCTTCCCGGATGGGCCATGCGGCTGTGCACGCGCTTCATCGAGGGCTCCATCTCCATGTCACCGCGATCAATAAAGGCGAGTTGGTTATGGTGCCTTTAGCCGGGTGTTTGGAAGACAAAAATGAAGTGACCGGCCCTGAACTGGACTTAATCAGCGCGTTGGCAATTTAACAGGATGCGTACCGATTGTGTTTGAATTTTGCGGGGGACAGGCCGAAAGGCCTTAACTTACAGATGAGCCTAAATTTTCACCAAATAGTCCACGGCGTAAAAAAATGATTACAACAGCACCTCGCCGGAACTTTTTTATTATCGCTACGTCTTACACACGTTCGCCTTCCACGGCGTTCAGCCAGCTGTATTCCCCCCTTTGTTAAACGGCTGGTTTCCCTTCAAGCCCCAGTGTTTCTTCTCCAGACGCTGGGGCTTTCTTTTGTCCGGGCCTTTATTTGCCCCAGGGTAAGTTTGCCGGGCCATGCAGGCTTAACCGTCTTGCCCCACATCCCCTTCAGCCATTTCTAACTGCGGAGCAGTAGTAAACAGCTTGTCCAAAGCCTGATGCACTTCATCGACGCCTATTTTTTTCAAGGACGAAAATAATTGTATGCTCATTGGCATATTAAAACCTTTTAGTTCCCGTTGCACTTGCAGCAGGGTGTTTTTGCCCGCGCCGTAAGTGAGCTTATCGGCTTTGGTCAACAGGATATGCAAAGGCAGGGCGCTGTGCTGGCACCATTCGACCATTTGCCAATCGAATTCTGTCAGCGGGTGGCGGATATCCATGACCAAAATGATCGCGCACAAGGATTTGCGGTTGAGCAAATAGGTTTCCATCAGCTTGTGCCATTCCTGCTTAATGTCCAAAGGCACTTTGGCATAACCGTAACCTGGCAGGTCGACAAAACGTAGCCTTTCATTAATTTCAAAGAAATTCAGCATCTGTGTCCGGCCTGGCGTTTTACTGATCCGCGCCAAGGAATTTTGCCGTGTCAGGGTATTGATAGCACTGGATTTCCCCGCGTTAGAACGGCCTGCAAAAGCAATTTCCAGACCCTCGTCAGCAGGTGTGTTTTTTAGATGCGGGGAACTGTTTATAAATTTTGCTTGGTGGTAAATTGGATTCATCGTTGCCTCGCTTAAGCGGTGTAATTAGGGTAGAATTTGATAGATAACGCAGCCTGCACCATCCTAAAGGCTATTATAACGAACTGAGGTGTCCAGCAGCTTGAGCATCCAAGGCTTCATTTTTCACTTAAATTAAGCAATGGCCTTTTAATTGCCGGTTCAACGTCAGCAACCAATCACATTATTCCGAAGGGGAAAAACCTGATGAAAAAACAATGGCAGGCACTTTCACTGGCTCTGGCGTTCGCCAGCACTTCAAGTGTGTCACTCGCAGAAGGCGATGCAGATGCCGGAAAAGCAAAGTCCGCAACTTGCGCCGGTTGTCATGGGGAAATCGGTAATAGCATGGTAGCAACATTCCCCAAACTTGCCCAGCAGCATCCTGCTTATTTGATCAAACAATTGCAGGCATTTAAAGACGGCACACGCAAAGATGCGATGATGTCCTCAATGGCAATGGGCTTATCTGATGACGATATGGCGGATATTGCCGAGTATTATTCGGAACACAAAGTCTCTGACAATGCCTTGCCCGTTTTGGAGAGTGATGACGATGAAGAAACCGGCAAGGGCAAGCTGGCCGAGAAAACGGCCACCCCCACCGTGCAAGATATGATCACGCAAGGCGGCGACTTATACCGTAATGGTGATTTGCCGCGCGAAGTGTCCGCGTGCATCGCGTGCCACGGCCCGCAAGGCCAAGGCAACAAACCTGCCGGGTTCCCGTTGCTCAAATCGCAGCATGCCGATTACCTGATTAAGGCCTTGACTGATTTCAAATCCGATGAACGTAGCAACAACCCGGAAAATATCATGCACATGATCGCAAAAAAAATGACCGGGGAAGAAATCAAAGCCGTTGCCTATTACATTTCCATGATGAAATAAGAACAAACCATTATTTGTCCATTACCTGCACCCTTACGGAGCCATCTGACCTATGCTAAAGAAAATTGCCCAAGCCAGTTTGTTAACATTGTTATTGTTCTGCGCCACCGCTCAAGCCGAATCGGCGGGTTATGAAACGCTATCGCCTGCGCAACCGACGCAGCATCCCGATAAGGTGGAAGTCATTGAATTTTTTTGGTACGGCTGCCCGCATTGTTACGCATTCGAGCCTGAATTGGCGGCATGGGTAAAAAAATTGCCCAAAAATGTTGAATTTATCCGCATTCCTGCGGTATTCAGCGAGCTGTGGGGCAAACATGCCAAGGCCTACTATGTCGCCGAATCTTTAGGCGTCGTTGACAAAGTCCACGCGGATTTGTTTGACGCCATCCAAAACAAGAAAGAAAAGCTTGAATCAGAAGATGACCAAGCCAAGTTTTTTGCCGCCCACGGCGTCAAAGAAGACGATTTCCATAGCGCTTACAAATCTTTCGCGGTTGACTCCAAAATGCGCCAAGCCCCGGTCATCGCCGCCCGTTATGGGATTACTGGCGTGCCTGCGGTGATTATCAACGGCAAGTACCTGACCAATGGCCCTTTAGCGGGTTCACATGAAAAAATGATTGAAGTGATGGACACCTTGATTAAACAGGAAGGCGCAAAGTAAGGCCTGATATAGGCTGGACAGGGCTGCCGTGCCTTAAAACACGGCAGCCTCATGGCAGCTAAATCCCCTTCGCCAACTTCTCCGCAGACCCCGTATAACCACGCGGCGTAAGCGCCAACAAAGCCGCTTTCGCTTCGGCAGGTATCTCTAGCGTTCCAATAAACACCTGCATTTGTTCCGGTGTAATGCGCTGGCCCCGCGTCAATTCCTTCAGTTTTTCATATGGCTTGTCGATGCCATAACGGCGCATCACCGTTTGGATGGGCTCAGCCAACACTTCCCAATTGGCGTTCAAATCCGCTTCTATCGCTTCGACATTCAATTGCAATTTGGAAATGCCTTTTAAGCTGGCCTGGATCGCGATGCTGGTATGGGCGATACCGACGCCGATATTGCGCAACACCGTGGAATCGGTCAAATCCCGCTGCCAACGTGACACGGGCAATTTTTCCGCCAAAAAGCCGAACAGCGCGTTCGCCAGCCCCAAATTGCCCTCGGAATTTTCAAAGTCTATCGGGTTGACTTTATGCGGCATAGTCGAGGAGCCGACTTCCCCGGCAATCGTCCTTTGTTTGAAATAGCCCAAAGAAATATAGCCCCAGACATCACGGTCAAAATCCAGCAAGATGGTGTTGAAACGTGCCAGGGCATGGAAATATTCGGCGATATAATCATGCGGTTCGATTTGGATCGTGTAGGGGTTAAACTGCAAGCCCAGTGATTCGACAAAGTCTTGCGCAAACGCAGCCCAATCGACATCAGGATAAGCCACGCTATGGGCATTGTAATTGCCGACTGCGCCGTTAATTTTACCTAGCAACTCAACCGCTTGCAGTTGCGCCAACTGGCGTTGCATGCGTGCGGCGACATTGGCGAATTCCTTGCCCACCGTGGTCGGGGTTGCCGATTGCCCGTGCGTGCGCGCCAGCATGGGCTGGCCGGCAGTGTCATGGGCGATGGTTTTGACCGCAGCGATACAATCGCAGATCTGCGCAGCGATAATCTCCCGGCCTGCTTTCAGCATCAGCGCGTAAGACAGGTTGTTGATGTCCTCGGAGGTGCAAGCGAAATGGATGAATTCGCTGACCTGCTCCAATTCGGCGCAACCGGCTATTTTTTCTTTCAGCAAATATTCGACGGCTTTGACATCGTGGTTGGTGGTTTTTTCAATGTCTTTGACCCGCTGGGCGTCGGCTTCTGAAAACCGGGCGATGATGTTGTCCAACAACTGGCCCGCCCCGTCGCTAAACGGGCTGACTTCGGTGATTAACGGATGTTTCGCCAAGGCCTGTAACCAGCGCACTTCAACTTCCACGCGGTAGCGTATCAGGCCGTATTCACTAAACACCGGGCGCAGCTTTTCAACTTTGTCGGCATAGCGGCCGTCGATAGGGGAAATGGCGGTGAGGGAAAAATTAGTCATGTTTGATTGTCCTAAGTAAACTTTTAAAGAGAAGCCATAAATTTTGAAGAAATGGGCGCAGAATTATGTCAACCCCTGCCCGCCGGGAACGGCCGGCATATTGGCAATAAAAATCCGCTTGTCCCCTGTAACCCATACCCATTTTGTAAACCCCATGGCCGTCCATCCCATAGCTTGATAATGGGATATGGCAAATGTGCCATGAAGCAAAATTCCGTGATTATAACAAAGCTGGTAAACTACGCCTTTTTTTAGCGCGTCAATGCGCAATGCCCATTCCATGAAAAAAATCCTAGTTTCTGACAAATTGGCCGCCGATGGCATTAAATACCTCAAAGAACAAACAGGAATTGAAGTCCACATCCAAACTGGGTTGGATGAAGACGGTTTGTGCCGGATTATCGGCGACTACGATGCTTTGTTGATCCGTAGCGACACCCAGGTCACCCCGGCGGTCTTGCATTCTGCGGTAAACCTGAAACTGATAGGCCGCGCCGGGATCGGCGTGGACAATGTGGACATCCCCCTGGCGACTGAATTGGGCATTATCGTGATGAACACGCCGGATGCCAACGCCACCACCACCGCCGAATTGGCCATTGCCCATCTGATGTCGTTAAGCCGCCATCTGCCCGCCGCCGACCGCTCCGTCCGTGCCGGGAAATGGGAACGCTCCAAACTAATGGGCACCGAAGTGGCGCATAAGACTTTGGGCATCGTCGGTTTCGGCACCATAGGCCGGATTGTTTCACAACGCGGTGTAGGCCTAAAAATGGAAGTCATCGCCTATGACCCCTTCGTTGCACCGGAAATTTTTACCGAATTGGGCGTTGAGTCGGTCAGCCTTGATGATTTGGTCAGCCGTGCCGATTATATAACCCTGCATTGCCCGTTGATTGAAAAAACCCGCCATATCATCGGTGGCAAGCAATTGGCTCTGATGAAAAAAGAAACAATGGTCATCAATTGCGCCCGTGGCGGCCTGATTGATGAAACCGCATTGTATGAGGCCTTAAAAAACGGGCAAATCGCCGGGGCCGCGTTGGACGTGTACGAGAACGAACCGCCTGCGGGTTCGCCATTGCTGGCATTGGACAATATCGTTTTCACCCCGCATTTAGGCGCATCCACCATCGAAGCGCAAGTGGCGGTCAGTGTCGAAATCGCCCGCCAAGCCGTGACTTTCCTGAAAACGGGCGAAGCGGTCAACGCCCTGAATTTGCCGCGGCTGTCCGCAGACGAACTGAAAAAGTCCTACGAATTCATGAAGCTGGCGACTATTTTGGGCAAGGTGTTGGTGGGTTTGACCCTGCAGCCGCTACACAAAATCGAAGTCGCCACTTTTGGGCGCGCCGCCGAAGTCGCGGTACGGCCGATTTCCATCGCCGCACTGGTGGGCGTGTTAAGTGAACATGTCTCCACCCCCGTCAACCGCGTCAATGCCGAAAACCTGGCGAAACGCCAAGGCATCAAGCTGGTCGAGTCCGTCACGCAAGAATCCCGCGATTACATTTCTTTAATTAAAGTCACCGGCTTTTGCGCCGACCAAACCATCAGCTTGTCGGGCGCATTATTAGGCGGGCGCCAACCGCGTTTGGTCTGCATCAACCATTTCGACATCGAAGTCGTGCCCGAAGGGACGTTGTTAGTCACCCGCCATGACGACAGGCCGGGTGTAATTTCCGCGATCAGCGCGGTGTTGGGCAATGCGCAAATCAACATCTGCCGGATGCAAGTCAGCATCGCCGACGACCAGCAAGAAGCGATGGCGGTCATCAGCGTTTCCGAACCCGTCAATGCGGCGATCCTGCAACAACTCAACGATCTGGCACCTGTGCATAAGGTCACACAAATCAATTTATGAGCTTTGACACCATCTGTTTTGACTGCGACAGCACCCTAAGCAAAATCGAAGGCATAGACGAGCTCGCCACACGGGTAGGCCTGGGTGCGGCGATGGCGAAGCTCACTGATGCCGCCATGAATGGCGAAGTGCCGCTGGAAGCCGTCTACGGGCAACGCCTATCGCTTATCAGGCCGGATGCGGACAGCATCCAGTGGCTGGGGGAACGGTATATCGCCGAGGTTGTGGCGGGTGCCGCCGAGGTGTTCGGGCAATTGGCGGCACTTGGCAAGCGCGTGCATATCATCAGCGGCGGCCTGCGCCCCGCCATTTTGCCGTTGGCGCGGCAGTTGGGCATACCGGACGAACGTGTCCACGCCGTGGACATTTATTTCCATGACGATGGCAGTTACCGCGATTACCAACAGGACTCACCATTGGCCAGGAACGGCGGCAAGGCCGAGGTTTGCACGCAATTGCTAACAGGCCCGGCGGCTTTGGTGATGGTCGGCGATGGCAAAACGGATATGGAAGCCAAACAGGCGGGCGCCTTCACCATCGGTTTTGGCGGCGTGGTCGAACGGGCGGTGGTACGCGAATTGGCGGATGTTTACCTTGCCGGGCCCAGCCTGGCCGCCATTTTACCTTATGTTTTATAGCTGGCTTGACCCATTGGGCCTAAGCGGTGGGGTAACGGAACCCACAACAACCTTTAACTGATCAAATTATTAACCGTCCTTTTAGAGAGAAATAATGGCTGGACACAGTAAATGGGCTAATATCAAGCATCGTAAAGCGGGGCAAGACGCCAAACGCGGAAAAATATTCACCAAGATGCTGCGCGAAATCGGCGTTGCCGTGAAAACCAGTGGCGTCGACCCCGCCAGCAACCCGTCTTTACGGACGGCCATAGACAAAGCCTTGGGCGCGAACATGCGCCGCGACACCATCGACAACGCCATCAAAAAAGCGTCCGGCACACTGGAAGGCGCAAACTACGAAAATATCCGCTATGAAGGCTATGGCCCCGGCGGCACGGCGGTGATCGTCGATTGCCTGACCGACAACCGCAACCGCACTGTCGGCGAAGTCCGCCATGCTTTCACCAAAGCCGGTGGTAACTTAGGCACTGACGGCTCAGTGGCGTACCTGTTCAGCAAGCTGGGCATCCTCAGTTACGCGCCGTCCGTGGACGAAGACGCGCTGATGGAGGCGGCGTTGGAAGCGGGGGCGGATGATGTCATTACAAATGACGATGGCTCGGCCGATGTCATGACATCACCCGAAAATTATCTGAATGTAAAAGACGCGCTCGTCGCCGCCGGATTCACACCGGATAACGCCGAAATCACCATGCAAGCCGCGACAATGGTCGAGCTGGATGCCGAAACCGCTGAAAAAATGATGAAATTGATTGACCGCCTGGAAGATTTGGATGACGTGCAGGATGTCTATTCGAATGCGGATATTAGCGATGAAATTATGGAAGGGCTGGACTGACAGTTTTCATGGTCAAAAACCAAGTGTCATCTTATAAGGGCCAACACTGCGTAGGTTTTTGATAAATTTGGCCTATTCACTGGGTTAGTTTCAGCTTGACAATTTTAAGGAAATAGATGGATTCAGACGATGGTGTTCAGGGTTTGCGCATTTGCGTGCATCCGCCAATAAGCGAGCGTAGCCCTGACTTATTGCAATTAGTCGCCTCAGGGCGTGGGGCTTTGGATTTTATCCTAGGAGACGCCGAACGCCGCGTCCGCCTATTGGCCCATGGCTTAGACTGGAGCCGGATCGTGGTTGCTTGGCGGTCTGGAAAACCGGTCGGTTACGCGCAAATGCGTTTTGCCAAGCGCGGGCCCTACCAACCGGGGTGGCGCGACTTTATCAGGGAATATGGCTGGCTACACGGCCTGTGCGCCTGGCTAGTTTTTCATGTCGCCGAGCTGTGGAATTGGCGTTGCCCCTTCTATTTTTATGGCCTCAAAGTGTCGCTTGAAGAGCGGAAGCAAGGCATAGGCGAAGCCTTGGTCAGGGCGGTGATGGGGCATGCGCGTTCCTGCGGGTATGACCGCATAGAGCTTGATGTCGGCCCCAATTTTGTGATTGCCAAGCGTTTGTATGAGCGCTGTGGTTTCACTGAAGTCGGACGTGCGCAATTATTGGGCATAGCCCGGTTTTTACCGTTTCGGGAACTGAGCTTTATGCGTTGTGATTTACAAGAAACCAATGTGCATCCTACAGACAGTGACAAGACCTAGCTTGCCTTAAGGGCTAAAACCCGCTATTTGAGGTTGCTTTTTCAGGGGCTTACCCAAACCCGTCACCAAGCCAATGTCCTCGTGACCCTGGCTTGCAGGCAAACATGTCACTGCCATTAAGTTAAGTTAAGTAATGTACTTTTATAATCAATCGGTTACGATTTCTATGTATGAACCATTTTTCGGTAAGTCGGGTTAGCGATAGCGTAACCCGACAGCATCCGAATGGTAATTGTTGGGTTACGCTATCGCTAACCCAACCTACACGATTGTAATTATTTGAATTTTATTAGTTATCTCTTAACTTAATGGCAGTGAGGCAAACATGTGCAACCTTTACGCTGACCTAGTTTTAAAATGTATTAACAACCGATGCGAATATTAGGCATAGACCCTGGTTCACGGATTACAGGCTACGGCATTATCGAAAACCATCCGCAAGGGCACCGTTATATCGCCAGCGGCTGTATCCGCATCAGTGCGGATTATTTTCCTGACCGCTTGCAACAAATTTTTGATGGCCTCCGCCAAGTTGTCGCACAATACCATCCTGAAGAAATGGCTATAGAACAGGTATTCATGCACAAAAACGCCGATTCGGCACTGAAACTGGGGCAAGCGCGCGGCGCGGCGATTTGCGCGGTGCAAAGCACTGGCTTGCCGGTATTTGAATATGCGGCGCGGCAAGTCAAACAGGCCATCGCAGGCAAAGGCAATGCCGATAAACTCCAGGTGCAACACATGGTCAAAATGTTGCTGAACATACAGGGTGAACTGCAAATTGATGCTAGCGACGCACTGGGCATCAGCATTTGCCATGCCCATTACCAACAAACCGCATTGCGTTTACAGCGGGGTATCAAATGATCGGGTTCCTCCGCGGGAAATTAGCGCATAAAGCCCCGCCTTTTTTGTTGCTGGATGTCCAAGGTGTCGGCTACGAAATCGAAGCGCCGATGACCACTTTCTACGATTTGCCGCTAGTCGGGGCGGAAATTACGCTGCACACGCATGTGGTCATACGGGAAGACGCCCATAGTTTGTTTGGCTTTTTAAAAGAAGCGGACCGCGCCATGTTCAGGACTTTAATCAAAGTCAACGGAGTTGGCCCCAAACTTGCTTTAACTATTTTATCAGGCCAAAGCGCGGAAGAATTCCAACGCTGTATCCGCGACAATGATACCCAGGGCTTGATACGCCTACCAGGCGTTGGCAAAAAAACCGCCGAACGGCTGGTCATTGAAATGCGTGACAGGTTGCCGGATTTAGGCGCCCCCCCCGGCCCAAACACGGCCTTAACCCCGACGCCAGTTGCCGCGCATCCCAAACAGGAAGCCATCAGCGCCTTGTGTTCGTTAGGCTATAAACCGATAGATGCCAACAAAATGGTGCAACATATTAATGCCGAAGGCAAAAGCTGTGAAGACATCATCCGCCTGGCCCTGCAAGGCGCACTTAAATGATTGAAAGCGATAGGGTCATCACGGCGCACAGCCATATTGACGAAGAGCGTCAAGACCGTGCCATACGCCCCAAACGCCTTGCGGAATATGTCGGGCAAAAAGAACTTTGCGCGCAAATGGAAATTTTTATCCAAGCCGCGACCGCGCGTAAGGAAGCCCTTGACCATGTGCTGATCTTCGGCCCGCCAGGCTTGGGCAAAACCACGCTGGCGAATATAATCGCCGCCGAAATGTGTGTTAAGATTCGCCAGACATCCGGGCCCGTGCTCGAAAAAGCCGGTGATTTGGCGGCCTTGTTGACCAATCTTGAAGCCCACGATGTGCTGTTTATTGACGAGATCCACCGCTTAAGCCCGGCGGTTGAAGAAATTTTGTACCCTGCGATGGAAGATTACCAATTGGATTTGATGATCGGCGAAGGCCCTGCCGCCCGTTCCATCAAACTCGATTTGCCGCCCTTTACCTTAGTCGGGGCCACCACCCGTGCGGGCTTGTTGACTTCACCCTTGCGTGACCGCTTCGGCATCGTGCAACGGCTGGAATTTTACACGCTGGACGAACTGGCCAGCATCATCTTGCGCTCGGCTAAAGTGTTAGGTATCGGCATGGAAACCCAGGGCGCGTTTGAAGTCGCCCGCCGTTCACGGGGCACGCCGCGTATCGCCAACCGCCTGTTACGGCGGGTGCGTGATTATGCCGAAGTCAAAGGCAACGGCGTCATCACTGATGTGATCGCCATGCAAGCCCTGGACATGCTCAGAGTGGACAGCAACGGCTTCGACGCGCTAGACCGTAAATTATTATTGGCCATGATTGAAAATTTCGCAGGCGGGCCGGTTGGCTTGGACACGCTAGCGGCCGCCATCAGCGAAGAACGCGGCACGATAGAAGATGTCTTGGAACCGTATCTGATGCAGCAAGGTTTTATCATGCGCACACCCCGTGGCCGCGTGGTCACCCAAAACGCTTATCTGCATTTTGGCTTGCCGGCGCCGAAAACATTAGGCATCTCCGCCGATTTGTTTGAATAGCCAAACTATGCAGCAAACGCCCTTTTTATGGCCTATCCGCATTTACTATGAGGACACCGACGCGGGCGGGGTCGTGTTTTATGCCAACTACCTAAAATTTTTCGAACGGGCGAGGACCGAAAGGCTCCGCGCAATGGGCTATGAACAAGACGAGTTGCGCAACCAGGAGGGGATCCTCTTTGTCGTGCGTTCGGTACAAGTTGACTATTTAAGCCCGGCCCGATTTAATGACCTTTTGCAAGTCAGTGCGGAAGTGACGTTAATAAAGAACGCCAGCCTCACCTTCACACAAGCCGTGGCCCGTGGCAATGAGGTCTTGGCGACTGGCCTGGTTCGTATTGCCTGTCTCGATGCCGGCACCTTGCGCCCCAAAGTTATCCCTAAATATTTACTAGAGCAGTTAAAGAATGAACACTGATTTATCCATTTTCCATTTGATTACCGAAGCCAGTTTTGTCGTCCAGTTTGTCATGCTGATTTTGGCCACCGCGTCGCTGGCTTCCTGGACGTTTATCTTTGCCAAACGCAAAGAGCTGAACCGCGCCGTTGAAATTACCGATGAATTTGAAGGGCAATTTTGGTCAGGCGTGCCCTTGGCCGACCTTTACCGGAAACTGTCAGCCAAAGATTTTGAACCGGAAGGCATCGAAAAAATCTTCCTGGCAGGCTACAAGGAATTTTCCAGGATGCGCCAAAGCGGCAATGTCGAAGCGATGGTGCAAGTGGAAAGCGCGCAACGCGCCATGCGCATCGAACTGTCCCGCGAATTGGACCGCCTCGATGAACACTTGGCTTTCCTCGCCACGGTCGGCTCCATCAGCCCTTATATTGGCCTGTTCGGTACGGTTTGGGGGATCATGAACTCGTTCATGTCCCTGGGCAGCGTCAAGCAGGCGACGCTCGCACAAGTCGCCCCAGGCATTGCCGAAGCCCTAATTGCCACCGCGATAGGCTTGTTCGCCGCGATTCCGGCGGTCATTGCCTATAACCGGTTTTCCACCCGCCTGGACCGTTTGACGGGCCGTTATGAATTGTTTGTCGAAGAATTTGTCGTGTTATTACAAAGGCAGGCGCATAACAAATGAGCAAATTCAGCAGAAAAAACGGACGCCGCAAACCCATGGCGGAAATCAACGTCGTCCCTTATATCGACGTGACCCTGGTGTTGCTGATCATTTTTATGGTGACCACGCCCATGTTGCAAACCGGGGTTGATGTGGATTTGCCGGAAGCCGAGTCCAAAACCGTGGAAGTCAATGACAATCCCCCCATCATTATTTCCATTGAAAAATCCGGCCAATACTCCATCAAAATTGATGAAGGTGACAACGAAGTAGTGCAACCTGAAGCCATCACCGATTTGGTGATTGCCGCCTTGGCAAAAAAGCCGCAAACACAGGTCTACATCAGTGCCGATAAAAGTGTCGAATACGGCAAGGTCATCACTGTGATGGCAGATTTAAAACACGCAGGCGTGGATAAGGTGGGATTCAGCACTAAAGCCAAATCAGAAGACCAATAGTGAAATGGATAGTCAAAGACGATATTTACGCTATTTCCTGCTGGCGTTAGCTTTACATCTGACCTTGCTGGCGCTGTTTATCTTGACCGCCTTGCTGAAGCCCCAACGGCCTGAGCCCCAAAAGCCTACGGAAGACATTATCCACGCCACCATGTTCGATGCCGCTGAAATAGAAGCGCAAGAACAGGCCATGAACGCCGCCAAAGCCGCAGAACAGCAAGCGGAACAAGAAAAAATCGCCGGGCAACAGGCTCAGGAGCAGGCGGCACAAGTAGCCCAAGCCGCTGCTGAACGGGCAAAAGCTGAAGCTATTGAAAAATCGGCGGCGGAAGCCGAAAAGGCCAAAGAAGAGGCCGCCGAAAAGGCGAAGGCGGAGAAAGCCGAAAAGGCCAGGGAAGAGGCCGCCGAAAAGGCGAAGGCGGAGAAAGCCGAAAAGGCCAGGGAAGAGGCCGCCGAAAAGGCGAAGGCGGAGAAAGCCGAAAAGGCCAAGGAAGAGGCTGCCGAAAAGGCTAGGGAAGAGGCCGCCGAAAAGGCGAGGGCGGAGAAAGCCGAAAAGGCCAAGGCGGAAGCCACAGCGAAAGCTAAGGCCGAAAAAGCCGCCCAAACTAAAGCCGAAGCGGCCGCCAAGGCCAAGGCCGAGGCTGCCGAGAAGGCCAAAGCGGAGGCCGCCGCCCAAGCCAAGGCCGAAAAAGCCGCCCAAGCTAAAGCCGAAGCGGCCGCCAAGGCCAAGGCCGAGGCTGCCGAGAAGGCCAAAGCGGAGGCCGCCGCCCAAGCCAAGGCCGAAAAAGCCGCCCAAGCTAAAGCCGAAGCGGTTGCCAAGGCCAAGGCCGAGGCCGCCGCTCAAGCCAAGGCCGAAAAAGCCGCCCAGGCTAAAGCCGAAGCGGCCGCCAAGGCCAAGGCCGAGGCTGCTGAGAAGGCCAAAGCGGAGGCCGCCGCCAAAGCCAAGGCCGAAGCTGCCGAAAAGGCGAAAGCGGAAGCCGCCGAGAAGGCCAAGGCCGAGGCTGCCGAAAAGGCGAAAGCGGAAGCCGCCGAGAAGGCCAAGGCCGAGGCTGTCGAAAAGGCGAAAGCGGAAGCCGCCGCCAAAGCTAAGGCCGACGCAGAATTAGCTGAGCTAATAAAAAAATTGCAACGAAAAGTTGAAGGAAGCTGGATTCGTCCTCCAGATGCTTCACAAGGCTTGCATTGTACGATTCTGGTCAGGTTGACCAGTGACGGGACTGTTATCGACGCGGAAGTCATTCAAAGCAGTGGCGATGAAATGTTCGACAATTCGGCGATTAATGCGGTTAACCGGGCATCGCCTTTGCCTGTCCCTAAAGATAAAGAACTTTTTGCCCAAAAATTTAGGCCGCTTAGGTTTAAATTTAATCCCAGGTAGGCTGTTGCCCGTGATGAACCATGATTTTGAATATAGAGGTAATCGTATGAATTTTGTCAGGAATATCTTGTTAATCGCGCTGTGTAGCCTTAGCATTTCCGAAGGCTATGCAGAGCTCACCATTGAAGTGACGGGTGGCACTGAAAGCGCGCCACCCGTTGCGGTTGTGCCGTTTGCCGCCAGCTCCGCGCCTGTGGACATCAGCGCCATCGTCAACGCCGACCTCGAGCGTAGCGGCTATTTTAAAATGATGGCGCAACAGGCCATGCAAAGCCGGCCTAGCAGCGCATCGGAAGTCAATTTCAAAGAATGGCAAGCCTTAGTGCAAGATTACTTGGTCGTTGGCAGGGCGGACAACAACGGCAGCCAATACGATGTGCAGTTCCAATTGTTGGATGTCAATAAAGGCGGGCAATTGCTGGGTTACAAAATGGCCTCGTCAGCCAATGACCTGCGCCGTACCGCTCACCATATCAGCGATTTGATTTTTGAAAAACTGACTGGCAAAAAAGGTGTGTTTAGCGGCCGTATCGCTTACATCACCAGCAGCGGAAGGCAAAGCCACCAATTACAAGTTGCCGATGCCGACGGGTTCAATCCCCAAACTATCGCCTCCTCACCTGAACCCTTAATGTCCCCGGCTTGGTCTCCCGATGGCAAGCGCATTGCCTATGTGTCCTTTGAAAGGAAATCTGCGGCCATTTATATCCAAACCTTGGCTAATGGCCAACGTGAGCGGGTGGCGGAATTTCCAGGCATCAACGGCGCCCCCTCATGGTCCCCTGATGGCACACGCTTGGCATTGACATTATCCAAAGACGGCAACCCCGATATTTTTATTTTAAATTTAGCGACGCGTTCCTTGCTCAAGCTATCAAAAAGCACGGCCATAGATACTGAACCGGTCTGGTCACCGGATGGCAGTGCGGTTGTGTTCACTTCAGACCGGGGTGGCAAACCACAACTTTATATGGCTTCCAGCCAAGGCGGCAATGAAAAAAGGATCACCTTCTCAGGCGACTACAATGCCCGCGCCAGTTTCTCGCCCGACGGCAGAAGCCTCGCGATGGTGCACGGCAATGGCGGTAGCTACCGTATTGCCGTTATGGATATGGCGACCCGTGGCATCAGCGTATTGACCTCTGGCCCTTCTGATGAATCGCCCAGCTTCGCCCCTAATGGCAGCATGATTTTGTATGCTTCGAAAAAAGGAGGCACTGGCTTCTTATCGGCGGTCTCTGTAGATGGTAAAATGCAACAAAAACTGGTATTTAATAATGGCGAAGTCCGCGAACCTGCCTGGTCACCCTAGCCACACTGGTTTTATCGAATTAATCACTTAATCTGGAAATTGACAATGAAATTGAATGACACTGTTTTAGTTTTGGCCATGAGCGCACTGCTTCTGACGGCTTGTGCTGACACTGAAGATAAAGACCCTAGCCTGCTTGACGGCAACCAAGCCGGCACGGGTATAGGCGACGCGTCAACCAACGGCCTGAACAATGGCTCGGAAATAGGCGGTTCAAATATGTATGGCTCCAATTCGGGGGATGGGGCAAGCAGCTTAGGCCCCGAATTTAGCGACCCTAGCAACCCCCTTTCCAAACGCACCATCTACTTTATGCTCGACAGCAGCCAAGTCCAGCAAGATTTCGTGGCCGTCATCGCCGCACACTCGACTTATTTGCTGGCGAACCCTTCCCAACATATCACCCTTGAAGGCCATGGCGATGAACGTGGTTCCCGCGAATACAATATCGCTCTCGGTGAGCAACGCGCAAAATCCGTCGCCAGCATGATGAAAATCCAGGGGGTTTCCGATAGCCAAATCAGTATCGTCAGTTACGGTGAAGAAAAACCGGCGGCTTTCGGTAACGATGAATCCGCTTGGGAACTCAACCGCCGTGTAGAAATTGACTATCAGGGTAAATAAATGAAAAAACGCCTCGTTATTGTGTTAGGTGCTTATTGCTGCTTTGCGGCCGATGTTTACGCCTTGCCTGAAGTCATTGACAATTCGGCATACCCGGCTTCGGCGTTACCGGCAACCAATCTCGCACCCTCCCCATCGACCAGTTCGTTGATGGAAATGACGGGGCGTTTGGAACAGCTGCAATCTGAAGTCCAGCAACTCACTGGCAAATTGGAAGAACAGTCGAATACGATAACGGAACTGAAAAAACAGCAAAAATCCATGTATGCTGATTTTGAAGAGCGCCTCCAAAGTATTGAGGCCAAATCGGCCGGCAGCGCCCAACCGCCCGCTGAAGCTACTGACGCAACATCGCCACCACCCGCCAGCCCTGAAGCCCAACAGGCGGTTACCCCTGCGGCAGCGGTAGCGGCTGCCGAAGGGGGAACCCCTGCCAACACCGCACCCGCCGTAGCAACTCCCCCGGCAGCACAGGCACAAGTTTCAGATGCCGAGAACCAAGAATACAAAGCCGCTTATCTTGCGCTAAGAAAAGGGCATACTGACGAATCCATCACGGCATTCAAGGATTATTTGGGCAAATACCCCGCCAGCGGGCTTGCCAACAATGCCCAATATTGGTTAGGCGAGGCGTATCTTGTCAATAATGACGCTGAATCGGCCCGCAATGCTTTTAACAGCGTCATTGAAAAATATCCAGGCAGCAATAAAGAACCTGACGCCTTGCTTATGCTGGGAAAAATTGAAATGGACCAAAAAAACACGGATAAGGCGCGTGAATATTTCACGCTGGTCACCACTAAATTCCCCAATTCCACCGCCGCACGATCAGCTGCAAAAAAATTGCTCTTACTTAACGTTAGCCAATAGCAGTGGGCCAAATACGCATTACCGAAATCTTTTATTCCCTGCAAGGTGAAAGCAACACGGTGGGCTTGCCCACCGTGTTCATACGCCTCACGGGCTGCCCGTTGCGTTGCGTTTATTGCGATACGGCTTACGCGTTTACAGGCGGAAAGAAGACATCCATAGCTGACATACTCAGCGAAGTCCAACAATACGGCTGCCGGCATATCACCGTTACTGGCGGTGAACCGCTAGCCCAACCCGCCTGCTTGGAATTATTAACCGAATTGGCCGATAGGGGCTATAACGTCTCGCTAGAAACCAGTGGCGCCATAGACGTATCTGGCGTTGACCCGCGGGTAGTCAAAGTCATGGACTTAAAAACCCCAAGTTCAGGCGAAATGGGTAAGAACAATTACGGCAATATTGCTTACCTAACTGCGCAAGACCAAGTAAAGTTCGTTATCGGGACTGCAGAAGATTATGAGTGGTCGAAAGCCGTGCTCCAAAACTATGGGCTCGACAAACGTTGCCAAATCCTGTTTTCACCTGTCATGGGCCAACAAAACCCCACGCAATTGGCGGAACAAATCCTTCATGACCGCCTTCCGGTGCGTTTTCAAATCCAACTCCATAAACTGCTTTGGGATGATGCCCGAGGTAAATAGCCCTACATGTCAAAAAATGCAATTGTCCTGTTATCAGGCGGATTAGACTCCATCACGACCCTGGCCCTTGCCCAACAACAAGGGTTTAGTTGCTATGCTTTAAGCTTTAATTATGGGCAACGGCACAACGCCGAACTGGTTGCCGCCGCCCAAATAGCCAAAGATTACCAAGTCATCGGGCATAAAATCATTAGTTTAGGGCTCGACGCCATTGGCGGATCCGCCCTCACCGATGTCCATATCGCCGTGCCCGACACGGCGCAAGAAGGCATACCCGTCACCTATGTACCAGCAAGAAACACCATTTTCTTGTCATTTGCACTAGGTTGGGCCGAAGTGCTCAGCCTCACAGACATATTTATCGGTGTTAATGCCGTCGATTATTCCGGTTACCCGGACTGCCGTCCTGAATTTATCAACGCTTTTCAAGATTTGGCCAATTTAGCCACTAAAGCGGGTGTGGAAGGTGGCCGTTTCTCCATACACACGCCGTTAATTTCCCTCAGCAAAGCAGAAATCATCAAACAAGGCACAGCGTTAGGGATCGACTATAGCCGCACCGTCTCTTGTTATTCCGCCGACCACCAAGGCCGTGCCTGCGGCGTATGCGACGCTTGCCGTTTAAGGAAAATAGGTTTTCAGGAAGCGAAAATTAAAGATCCAACAAAATATCAATAAAAATTGTTGCAAATATTATTATTGTCACTATAATAGGCAGTCTTTGTTGGGTCGCTAGCTCAGCCGGTAGAGCACCGCACTTTTAATGCGATGGTCATGCGTTCGAATCGCATGCGACCCACCATCAACATACTTATAAATCAAGCAGTTAGCCTTAATTGGCGACTGCTTTTTTTATGCCTGAAATTTCCTTGCGTGATTTTTGCGTGACCTGGGCATTTTTAGCCCGCATTTGCCCTTTTTAATACGGTCAGAGATACGCCGCTTTCCATTGTGCAAATACGGTTCACCGCATCAATCAATTCTTGCAGCTCTGCCGAAGAATAATGGGTGGTGATGTCCCCTGTAGTATGGTGCAGCAGCACCTTACGGGTTTCAAAAGCGACACCCGCCGCCCTGAGGCGCCTTCCAAAGGTGTGCTTTAAATTGTGCGGCCCTTTGGTGAAAGATCCGTCACAAGGAAGCTTGGCCTTTTTCCACGCGTTCTTCCAGGACGTGGTATGCATCCGCTCCAGGCGTTTTTCCTTAAATGGAAACACATAGGTTGGATGTAGCCCCCGCTGCCCCTCGACCACCGAACCCGCTATACGGTTTAGGACGACGATCTGGTCTTCCTTATTTTTCTCGCCAGGCCAGATACCGTCATCATAAGCCACCGATTTTCCGGGGGTGATGAAAATGGAGGTCTTTAGCGCGGGGACTTTGACTTCCCAATCCCAGCGTAGCCAACAAACCCCCTGTTCACGTAACCCGGTATTCACTTTAAACAGTGCCATCTTATGCAGATAGTCGGGCAGCAGCTTAAAAAACTGCTGTTGCTCATCCCAGGTCAATGGATACGGTTCAGCGGCATCTTCCCAATTGGGCAGTTGCAGTAATGGCGCGGTATCAATCCAAGGTTGGTTATTCTCATCCCGCCAAACTCGCGCTGACAGTGTGAGTATCCTGCGAACGACAGCCAAATCCCGGGCAATGGTCCCGCTTTTTATACCCTGGCCTTTTCTCGTTTCAATATACGCTTGAAGCGTGCCCATATGCACTTTCCTGATTTCCAGGTCACCAATAAAGGCATCCAATTGCTTTAGGCAATCAGCGTCCCTGGCCAAGCTGCGCTTGCAGGACTCATTCAGGAATTTCGTCGCCGCCATCCGAAAAGTCCGGACTGGCCTTACCCCGTAGACTGAGGCTTGCCGGATTTCTTCGATTTTGCGGGCGAGGTATTCTTCCGCTTTCCCGAGGTCGCTTTCGCCAGTGCTTTCGCAAAGGCGTCGGCCTCGGACTTTTTTGTCAATATGCCAGCAATCGCCGCGTTTGACGAGCCCGGGCGTTTTTTTGCGTCCCATGATGAACCTCCGTTAGGTTGATCAAGACGCCCGTTGCGGGTGATATAATCATCTGCCCAGGCATCCAAGTCAAGCCTGTCAAATGCGATGCCCTGGGTACCGATGGGGACTTCGGTGAGCGCCGGGCGGACCAGGCTGTTAAAGCGGTTCCGGTCCATGCCCAAGTAAAATGGCGCATCCCTAAGCCGTATCAGCCTGGGCAATAGGTGGGACATGGCTTGGGATTTGGCCATCGTGTTCACAACGTGGCTTTGCAAACGCAACAGCGTTCCGAAACATCTTCCCGCGCCTTTATCAAAACCGCCGAACCACAATGAGGGCATCTAACGACCTCAATTTGTTTCGCCATCAGATCCCGTGCAACCACCCATGCCTCTGAAAAATCCAGTGGACTGTCCGGGCAAAACATTTTGTAAATATCAAAGGCGATAATGACCTTTTGGATATGGCCTGCCCGGCTTTGATATTCAACGGTTTGGAAACACACGGCAAACAGCGTCACGGCCTTGCGTTTCCTTAAATTGCGTGCCAGCCCTTGGGTGGAATATTTCAATGCCCCCGGACTTGGCGAACGGCCATGCAACTCACGGTAGGCTTCCCTGAGCACTTGTTTGGGTATTGCGGTTTCCCTGTGGACGATTGAGATCCTGGCATGACGTTTCAGCAGTTCCAGTGCCAATGCTTGCCGGGCAGAATTCTTGAACATACCCTGTACCCACGCGTCAGTGCGGGCCACTCAAACCCAGAAGCACATCCACCACGTCATGAGGCCGGGTTAGCAAGTCCTGGAGGAAGTTGGCCGTAAATCGCGGCGCAAAACATAGCCAACCGGCTTGGGCAAGCTGCTGGATGTCGTTGATGGACAACTGGCTGATCGCCAGACGGAGCGCTTCATCGCCTATCCCCATCATCAATTCGGCAAGCATCCCGTTTTCCCTAGCCAATTCACGGGCTTTGATCAGCCAGGCGAGGTTCAGATCGTAAATTTCCGCATCACTGGCTTGATTGAGCTGGTTTTCGCGCTGGCCTAAGAAATGATTCAACGCATTGGCGTTGAAAGCCGCCTTCATGGCCTTGTTTATATCCGGGCTGACGTTTATGACTTGTAATTCACTACGCAGGAAATCAGCGCCATATTCCGCCACTAGGGGCAAAAACAATTCCTGAAGAAAACCTTGGCTGATCGCGCCGACACCGTCGAAATCGACGATTAAGGCCTGGTGGCTGGTAAAGCATTCACGGGCTAACCTCGCCAAACTTTTACCATGGCATGGCTGGGGCATTTTCAGGTCGGTCATGTTTTTAACAGCGATATACATTTTCTTTCTCCCCCAGGTGATTTTTCAATCATTCCCGGCTCAAAATTATCCATGAATCCATGCTATGGAAGTTTTGAATGTCTTTTTAAATTTTCAACACAATATGTCGTATTAACTATAGAGATTGGTTGCAATTGATGGGTATCTGAATACACAATTCTGAATATTTCACAGCTTCTAAGGGTCAGTTATTTTTAGTGGCATTAACCGTAACCCATCGGCGTCGACCCGACTTGTCAGCCCAAACCTCACAGATCGGGCATTGTTGGAAAGGCTTGGGCATTTTATTGAGCACCACATGTCGTGCCAGGCACTTTCCGCAAATGACCAGCCCCATTTCGCCCGCCCGTAATTGCCCGGACAATTGCCATGCCCGATTGATGTCCAACAAAATGGCTTGTGTGGCTCCTGCTTCCAGTTTGCTGGGATGAGGGTTATGTGCCACCACCCGGCAATACAGTTCATAGGCGGCAATGAAGGTCTCCGCCGGACATCCGGCTGGGTTTTGCTGTCGGGTGAAATCCTGAAAAAGCCCCAGGAATATTGACGCATGGATATTGATCACCGAAGAACGGACAATCCAGTAGGGATCATAAGGCAACAGGCCTTGTTTGGGTGATTGCTGGTAGATGGATTGGTAAAGGCGTATCGCGGTTTTTTTGCCGATAGGGCACAAAGAGCGCACGACGGGAGGTCTCGCGCCCAATCTGAACAGTTTATCGGCAACAACCCAGATATGGCCCATGTCAGACAGCCTATTGGCGGGTAAGCGGGGCATTTAGCCCTCCATCTTATGCTTTTTAACGGGTGTAAGTAATGCAGTATGGGATGCCAAAGAGACGTTTTGTGACGTGTTTAGCGGAATGAGCGTTACCACGACCCTTGCGATGTCCGACAGCTCCCGTATCCTTTCCAAGGAATACCCGGCAATTTCCCCGATCTGCTCCGGGTCAACACCAAACCGCCAGGCGGCTTCCAAGGGATTGCTCCGGGCACATTCCCGTGCCAGCATCAGGTATTCAAAATTCAAGTGGGCAAGGTCTTGTTCGAGGGTTGACATCGGATTTCCTCAGGCCAAATCACGTTAGTGAGTGCTATGTTAGGTGAGGATTATTGGCGTTGTCCTGTACGGAAGGTGGCGGTTTTGATGCACAAAACGCGGGAGTCTTTGCTGGGCGGGAGGTTGGGGATTTTTTTAAAAACCCCAAACGGGAGCGTTTTCTTTGAGTTCGGTGATATTGGTCACAAAATCGCTCTAAAACGCTGGCTAAGGAATCGCTGAACAAAGCACCGGTCCCAGATTAGCTGACGACCTTCACGTTTTTTAAAATCAGCACGCTATTTGACGTGCCGTTTCTAGCGGCTTGTCTGGTTTCCAGTACGCTTTGGGCGGATTTCCTCCTAGGCAGCCATCAATTGTCGTTGGTCAGGCTATTGAAGTTTTTCGTAAAGCGCTACCGTGCTTGTTGGAGGATGCCGAAAATGGATTAAGTGCTGACTTCAGGATATTCCTAAAGGGTTTGCAGGAAGATCTACTGGCGCTTGATGAAAGGGTTTCAGAGTTGGATAAGCGCATCCATACGTTGGCACACACTCATGAAGACGCTAAACGCTTGCGGCAAATTCCAGGGGTTGGCCCACTCACCGCTACGGCAATCAATAGGCCTAGCACTAATGTTTGCCCAGTCGGTCAGCAAATCCGGTTTTGGCTGCCATCACACATTAGCTTGGAACGGTGCAGGAATAGTACTGTTCGGTATGCCAATCATTGTAATATGTCGGCACGGAAAGCATTATCGTGCACGTTTTCCGTTTTGTGACCCGCCCCCCTTTACGGAGAGTCTTTGTATGGCTTCTTGTTGCGAAAACAATGGTACGATTGAAAAATTGCACGGAAGGCAGCGCGGGACGCTGAAAGCCGTTCTCGTTGTCAATACGGTTATGTTCGTTATCATTGCCGGGGCCGCATTTTACGGAAAATCAACAGCCCTGCTCTCAGACAGCCTGGATAACCTTGGGGACGCGTTAACGTATGGGTTAAGCCTCTACGTTTCCCAAGGTGCCGCCGCCAAGGCGCGTGTCGCCTTATTGAAGGGCGGCTTAATTTTTATTGGGGCTTGCGGGGTTCTGGCACAGATCAGTCATCGGCTTAGTGTCCCTGAACTCCCGTCTTATGAAGTCATGGGCATTTTTAGCTTGGCGGGTCTGGCAGCAAATTCGCTATGCCTGTTTCTTTTGTGGAAACACAGTAACGAAGACATCAATATGAGCTCTGTTTGGGAGTGTTCAAGAAATGACATCGCATCAAACCTATCGGTGTTCATTGCGGCAGGGGCTGTCGGGTTCTTTGAATCGGGGTGGCCGGACATTCTCGTCGCAGCCTGTCTGGTCATCTTGTTGCTCAACTCATCATTTCGCGTTATGGGTTCCGCACTCAAAGAATGGCGGGGGCAACTTCAAAAAACACGCTAGGAGCGGTTATGCCCCATACTCATGAACATCACCATCACGACCATCAAGTCGGCAATTACACGGTTGCCTTTGCGGTTGGCATTATCCTTAATGCCGGTTTCGTTGTCATTGAAGCAGGCTATGGGATTGCGTCGGGTTCCCTCGCCCTGATGGCCGATGCCGGCCACAATTTAAGCGATGTCTTAGGCCTGTTGCTTGCTTGGGGTGCCAGTAAGCTGGCAACAAAATCCGCAACAGAGAAAAGGACTTACGGCTTCCGCAAGGTGACGATCATGGCTTCTTTGGTGAGCGCTGTATTTTTACTAGTTGCGTTGGGCGGTATTGCATGGGAAGCAGTTAACCGGTTCTACGACCCAAGGCCTGTTGAGGGGATGACCGTTATCACCGTGGCGGCCATCGGGGTTGTCATCAACACCATCACCGCGTTATTGTTCATGTCGGGGCAGAAACACGATTTGAATATTAGGGGGGCGTTCCTCCATATGGCGGCGGATGCCGGCGTTTCACTCGGCGTTGTCGTGGCGGGTATCATCATCATGTTTAAAGGCTGGTTGTTGCTTGACCCGTTAACCAGTCTTTTCATCGCCGTTGTCATTCTCATTGGCACCTGGTCTTTGCTTCGCGATTCACTGGATCTTGCCTTAGATTCTGTTCCTGAAGGTGTTGATATAATAGAAATAAAAAAATACTTAACCGGGCTTGAGAATGTTTCCCAGATACATGATTTGCATATCTGGGCTATGAGCACGACGGAAGTGGCTTTATCTGTCCATTTAGAGACAAATGACGATGCTGTGGGCAAGGGTTTTTTGCCTGAAATCCAACGGCAATTACATGACCGTTTTAACATAGGGCATTCCACAATCCAGATTGAAAGGCCAGACGACAGCCAATGTCTGTTGAATAAGCAGCGTTGTATTTAATCGTATTGGCTAGTAACCCGTGGGGGCGTTTGGCGACTTCCGGGGACACCGAAGCCAAGGCGACGATAGAAACGATCAGCACCGTACCGATACTGCCGACGGCCAACGTCCGTTTGGCGGTCGGGTTGAGTGCAGACCACCAGCGTTCGACGCTGGCCATCAGGGCAGACCCCTGTCCAGCAAGGATGGCCTTAGCATGATGGTTTCATCGGCTGGCCGCCTGATGACGACATACAGTTCGGTGGCTTCTTTCGGCCCCAGCAGCACTTTAGGCCAAGCGGCAACGGCCAGCACTTCGTCTTTAGTAGTGGCGCAGGCACGTTCATCGAATTCAACTGGCGATAAGCCAGTGTTGTGTGCGACACCCACTAAGATCAGCATGTCTTGGCCTTCCAGGACTTGGCCGGTGCGGATCTGAACCCGGTCTTGTTGGCAGTGGATACTTTCCGCTTGGTCGGGATCACGCAAGGAAAAGCCAGCGGGTGTTTTTTTTAGCCCCAAATCGCGGAACAGTTTTTTCAGCGTGGTGATGTAGTCCTGTTCCTTGTCCGAAGGTTTGCCGGACGCAGCCGTGGTTTGTTGTTGCAGCTTGGCCAGCACTTGGTAGGCGTCCTTATCCAGGCTCAGATGAATTTCACGAGCGGGAATGCGTTTGGGGATCAGCGTCAGCGACAAGGCGATTTCCTGGTTGTCGCCGGGCGTGATGTACAAGGTCACCGGGGTTTCATCGGCGGTGGCGACGTAGACGATCTTGCCTTGGGTACGGGTGGTCGCTTGGCTGGTCGTGGTCACTACCGGGTTATCGAACGGCGTCACCAGCCGGTCCAAATGCCCGAGCGCAATCGGCATCAGTTCATTGATGCCGGGTCTGACCTGAAGATATTGCGGGGCGACTGACGTGGCTGGCTGATTGGCGGCTTTAAGGACACTGGCGTCAACGGGCGGCAATTCGAGTGGCATTGTTGATGGCGACGTTACCGGATTAGGCGACTCCGGTAATGGCAGGGTTTCCTGGGGGTTACTGGCCGCTGGCGCTATGGGAGGTAAGCCGTTTGCCGGCAAGTCCTCGGCTGACAAAGCCGTACTCAATAACAGCAATACCACAAATGAAAAGCAGGCTATTTTCATGGCGGGGCTGCCCCCTGTGGCGGCGGTACGGATTTCAGGCGTTCCAATGTCCGGGGTTCGTCGGGATAGACATCGATAAACTCCAGGCGCGGGCGGTAGTTTTTGATGGCGATGATGAATTCGTAGGTGCGGGGTTTGATGTCCGCTTGGGAACTGGGGCCTTGGCTGTTGAGTTCGCCGCTGACAAAGACCTTGTTGGTCTCGGCTTCGTAATCGACATGCCGGGGCGTGAAGCTGATCGCGACCCGATCCATCTTAATGGCCTTGATCTGGTCGGTCATCGCGTCCAGCACAGTGCGGTAGATATCGGGAGCCAACAGCGGCTCGATGGCGGTTTTCAGGAAATCGGCGTTAGCGGGCGTGGTGTTGCCCAACAGTTCAGCCAGAAACAAGCCCCAGGACTCCTTGAACTCGCTGGAGGCGGCCGTCCGGGTGACTTCGACTTCTTGGGTGAGCGTTGGCGGCACCAGGATAATGCTGCGCTCGGTGCGCCAGGCGGCCAGCGAGGTGATCACGCACACCACCAGCAAGCCCAGAATGATGATCCGGCTGAACCGGTTCTCGGCCTCATGGCCTTCCCAGGTGCGCAGAAAGTCCGCGAGCCTCACGGGTAAAACCGCCGGATAAAGGGATTGGGGATGGTGATCGCTTGGCTGGGCAGCAACCCCAGCCAGTAGACCGCGTGCAAGGTGTAACCGTCCGGGCGGTTGTCCCGAAAGCGCCGGTAGCATTTGACGGCGATAGCGCCCATCGCCAGGGCGGGAATGAAATGGTCGACCAACATGCCAGTAAGTATGCACACCATGAACGGCACGATCTCATCCGCACTCCACAGCAGGATGTGGATCGGATCGTCGATAGTTTTGGGGATGGCTATGGGCTCCATACTGATCTTCGGGAGGGGTGATCAGTATTATGAACAAGGGAAAAGTGTTTGTGGGGACAAAAAATTGAGGTTTTGGAATTTTTTTGTTATGTACAAAGAGTTAGTTCACGAAACTTTTAAAAAATAGCGGCCTTCAAAAATTTTGGAGGCTAATCTGATGACCTTCGATCATTTTATCTTGGTGACTCGCTTAAGCCGATGCACGGGCACCTTATGCACATCCGCCCCTAACGTTTTGCCGTTCTGTAGAACACTGTTGAAATGTTGGGGAAGGGATTGTAAATCCGGCTCCACAGTCATATTGCACCCAGAACAACCCAATCCATTTCGTAACGCTTACCAACCGATAGCGTACATTGAAACCGTGTTGAGGTAAGGTACGCACAGCGTACCGGGCTACTCCACTTCATGCAAGCTTAAGATAATTCGCGTTTATGAAGACAGTGGTTGTAATATCACGGCATTTGATATAAGCACACATAGGAATTCAATAATGGGAAAAACACCTTTAAAAGCATTTGGACGTTCGCTGTCTGATTTTGAACCCCTTAAACTTGCCGAACAAACGCTATTAAATCGTTGTTATACTGGAAAGACAGCTATAGTCTCAAACCAAAGACCGACATTAGAAGAAAAAACTGAAGAAAATACGGTTCGAGCTGACTTTTTGCGTTTTCTAGCTTTAGGTGGTGATGAAAATGTACCTGTTCATGAAAGAGGGGTATTTCTTAAGAATGCTTGGATAGAAGATGAATTAAACCTTGAGGGTATGAATGTTCCCCAGAGTTTATCATTCACTTATTGTTATTTTGAAGAAATGCCTATTTTAAAGGATGTGCATATTAGAGGTTTTTTAAGTTTTAAAGGTTCTTGGATAAATGGTTTAAATGCAGACCGTATGAGATGTAGTAGTTCTGTGTTTTTGGTAGATGTTCTTTCTAAGAATTCAGTTCGTTTCCTCGGTGCTCATATTGATGGTGATTTAGATTGTAAGAATGGGGAATTTCAAAGTGAAAAAGAAGATGACGATGCCTTAGCGTTTGATAATGCCATTATCAATGGTAGTGTATTCTTGAATAACATTATTGCGACAGGTGGAGTTCGTTTTGTAAGAGTTGAGATTAATAGCAGTTTTGAGTGTGATAATGGAATATTTCAATGTAACAACAATGGCTATGCTTTGTTATGTGAGAACGCCATCATTAACGGTAGTATTTTATTGCGTGATAATTTTAATGCGACAGGTGTAGTACATTTCGTAGGGGCGAAAATTAATGGTGATTTAGATTGTAATACAGGGATATTTCAAAGTGGTGAATACAGTGACAATTCGTTGAATTTTGATAATTCAGAAATCAAAGGTATCGTTTTTTTAAACGATGTTAATGCCACTGGTGTAATCCGATTGATGTCCGCACAAATATCAGGGAATTTAGAGTGTCATGCAGCCCAATTTAAGAATGATTTAAATGCCGAAAATGCAGTCATCAGAGGGAGTATCTATCTAAATGGTAACGATGATTTAACGAAAAAGTTTATTTCTTATGGGACGATTTCTTTTTTAGGAACACAGATAGGTGGTGATTTTTATTGTAAAAATAGCCGGATTTCTACATTGGCTTGCCGAAGAGCAATTATTACAGGCGGCGTTTCTTTAAATAATTTTACAGCTACTGAGCCTGTTATTTTCGATGACAGCCAAATAGGTCACTTAGATTGTGAATCTGGAGAATTTAACGGGGGGCTTATTGATAACTTACCTGTCTCTGCTTTGACATGTGAATGTGCAGTAATAAAAGGGGCGATTAATCTAATCAATATTACGGCTCACGGTGTGGTTAGCTTATCAGCTAGCCGGATTGGTTCTGATTTGGTTTGTCAAAATAGTAACTTCAACGGAAATGGAGAATATGCCTTAATCTGTCAGGCTGCTGTTATTTCAGGAAAAGTTTTTTTAGGTGAAGGATTTAGTGCTACGGGTTTGGTTAGTCTGCAACGAACAACGATGGGTGATTTGTACTGCAATAGCGGTACAATCGACGGCAAAAATGAAAAAGCTTTCGATGTTGAAGGACTAACTGTTGCCCATCTTTTCCGTTTTGAAAAAATGAACGTGCTGAATGGTCGTGTTTCGCTAATGGGTGCTAAAGTAGGGACTTTGAGTGATGATGCTGACTCTTGGCCAAAGGGACAATTGATTTTAGATGGCTTTGTTTACGAAAGATTGGGCGGGAAAAATGTTCTTACAGATGCAAAAAGTCGAATTGAATGGCTAGAAAAACAAAAGCCTACACATTTGAATGACAAAAAAGAATTTAAACCTCAACCTTGGCAACAACTACAAAAAGTGCTGCGTGAAATGGGGCATATCGAGGATGCGCGGCAAGTGGGGATTGCGTTTGAAAAACGGTTGTACGAAGCTGATTTAATAGGCCAGTCTCCAGAAGAATGGGGGACGTTAAGAAAAATTGTAACAAAGTGGATTAGCCGCCGTTTTCATCAGTTGTTTGGTTGGCTTATAGGCTATGGTTATCGCCCACTTCGGTTATTTATCTATGTGGTTTCTGTTTGGTTTGCTTGCGGCGCGTTTTATTGGTATGCCGCATACGAAGGCGTATTTGCCCCCAGCAATCCGTTAGTATTTCAAAATTCAAAATATGACATTTGTAAGGCGGCTGAAATACTCGAATTGGAGTGTACGCCAAAACCGAATTGGTATCTGTGTTTAGAGTTACCCGAAGAATACACAGGCTTTAGCCCTTTTCTTTATTCGCTGGATTTGATTTTACCTTTAGTCGATTTACAGCAAGAACATGATTGGTCTCCGATGATTCCCACACCAAAAAATACCTGGTTTGGTGAATTTAAATCATGGGAATTCCCTAAACATTGCACCCGGATGCTCATGTGGCTTGAAATCCTATTTGGCTGGATGTCTAGCTTGTTGCTGGCAGCGGTGGTTTCCGGATTGGCTAGACGGAGTGAAGAGTAGTTAAGTAATTGTATAAAAGTTTTACGGTATAAAACGACTGCCTGTCCTTTAAGGATAAGCAGTCGTAGCTTGGTTATATACCATGAAACTTATGTCAAATTACTTAGTATTTTTACGTTCGTTGTCAATGTAACGTGGATTGGATGCTCTTATGCCCCGCCAGCTTGGCGATTTGGTTGATTTCTTTACCCTGAGCGGGACGGGGTTTCGTACCCCCCGTCCGCAACGTTTACGCTACTTTAGTTGTATTTTAGCTTTAACTTGTTTTGAAACGCTAGGGACTGGGTTGCAAACCCAATCCCGCTTAGTATTCATACTACAGACTGAACGCTGTTCGGGTGCGTAGTCAACTTGGCAGGTTCAGTTGGCTTCTAGGTTAAGCAAATAACGCGTATGTTTGCGCTCACCATACCTCAGCAAAGCCCCTTTCCCCACCAAATCCTGCAAATCGCGGGTAGCTGTAGCTCTAGGCGCACCAGTAATAGCAATATATTTTTCCGCACTTAAGCCGCCGATGAAACCCTCCGGGCCTTCGCGGAATAACCTAGCCAACACCTTTTCCTGGCGTGGGTTCAGTTGCCCGCGCAAGCGGTCATAGAGTTTGGCTTTACTGATCAGAAATTCAATCCACGTTGCTGTGTAGCTTTGGGCTGTTAACACCCTATCCGCAAAATAAATCAGCCAAGGTGTTATTTCATTGCGCCTATTGGCCTGCTCCAGCGCGGTGTAATAGGCTTTTTTGTTGCGTTCGATGGTGTAGGCAATGGCAATCAACGTCGGTTGCCCCAGGCATTGGGCGAGTGATTTTTCGGCAAGCGCACGGCCAATCCGGCCATTGCCGTCCTCGAAAGGGTGGATGCTGACAAAATAGAGGTGGGCAATGCCCGACCGCAGTAAAGCAGGCAGCGTTTTTTTCCCCGTCGGTGACGTGTCGTTAAACCAAGCAATGAACCGCTCCATTTCCGCCATCATTTGTGATGAGGGCGGTGCTTCAAAATGCACTTTTGGGGCATAGATGGCGCCGGAGACGATTTGCATAGGGTCAGTATGTGTGCGGTATCGGCCAATGTCGTTTAAATCACGCCGACCGTTGGTCAGCATGGTGTGCCACTCGAACAGCAATGTGTGGGACAGGGGCGCATCAAAACCCCGGTACAAATCCACCATGACTTCGGCAATGCCTTGTTCGGCGGCGGACACCTTGCGGTTGTCTGTGACCAAGCCGAATTGACGGCGGATGGAGGATTGCAGGCTGTCACGATCCAGATATTCGCCTTCAATTTCAGAGGTTTTTAAGGCTTCGTTGCTGATGAGTTCGATGGTCAACTGCCGCTTGTCCTCGTCACCCAAATGCTTGAAGGCGCCGAACAACAGCCCGGCACCCAGCAGCAAGCGTTTTTCGCTGTCGTCAATTTTGGTTGGGTCGTAGCTAAAATGCGGCCAATCGGTTTGTTGCCAGTTCCACTTCATGAGTTATAGCTCCTGTTTCTATAACTCATCATATGAGAAATAATGGGTTATAGGAAGGGCTTTTATGCATCAACCCCCATCCAATGCGGTGTTGATTCAGAGGGGGTATTCAAACCCGCTTCTGGGTATTCGCCAACAACACGTTCAAAGCCAAAGCCACGATAAACACCCCCACCGGAATTGCTTGCGGCGGCACCGGAAACGGCAGCGTCAAGCCCATCAACAGCAAATACACCGCACCCAACATGATGTACAGGCTGTAGCGATGCGCCATCGGACTGGGATAATCAAAGTTGGTCTGGCTGACTTTACGCCGGATCAGCCCGTCGATGGCAAAAGGCAGCAGGGTAACCGCCAGAAACGGCAACCACACCCACGCCATGATAAAACGTTTAATCATTTGGTACAACGTGCCCCACAGCACATCCAGACGGCTTTGGATAAAAGGGAACAAATCATGACGGCCAACTTCCTCAAAGCCTTTCGATAGCTGCCGCTCACGTTCGGTCGGGATGAAGTAACGGTAAACGCTCTCCCTGATGCCAGTGTTGACGAATAACCGGTCAAACCACTGTTGGCTGGCCTGGCGGATTTCCGCCTCCTTTTCGACCCCGAAATAAGCGATGAGGCTATTATCTTCAACGGTTTGTATGTCCCTCGCCCAGTCATCCGACACAAACCCCGCCACCAGGATGATTTCCAACAACCACACCAACAGGCTGAATAGCAAATTACGCTGCATGGTCACCCCTTCGCCGGATTGGTTGCTGAACGCAGTATGGGCAGGCGGCCTTTGACAATGCGCCCGCCCGACAACTTGGCGATGTAATGCAGGTCAGGCAGTTGCCCCAATAACTGCGGCGCAAACAAATCGCCTTCCTCTTCCATCAGGCGTTCACCGACATTGCCGGAAAATAGGCTGGGATGGGTCGCGCTAGTCGAAACACCCTGGGTGCGCATGATGTATTTCAGCCGGGTTTTCGGCAGGTTGTCGGTGATGTACTGCTGGGTTTCGCTATCCATGATGCGCAAGGCGATCAGATTATTGACGTTGCCGAGCACTTGCCGGGCTTTATCCTGGGAACCGGTGCGAGCGGCAAAGTCGGCGAAAGTCTGGGTGGCAATAAACAAGCGCATTTTGGCACCACGGCCTTTGTTCAATACCTGGATAAACGGATCGTTGATCACCTCGGCGGCTTCATCGACAAACACATTCACTGGCCTGTCCGAAACGCCGTAGTTATAGCGATCCCCCGCGACCGCCGCAAGATCGGCCAGCAGGATCGAACCGATCGCGCTGCCGACCAGACCATCCGACAGCGAATCCAGGCCGATATATGCGACTTGGGCTTTTTCGATGATATGGCCGGTATTGGTGATAGGACGATGGTCATCCAGATCAAGCGGATTGGGTGACAGCAAAGGCCCCAAGGGACCCGACGTCAGCATGTTCATGATCGGGATCAACGAGGCGACCATCTTGCTGAAATGGGTGCGGTCGTGTTCGAACAAGGATAACAAGCCTTCCAAATCGAGATTGGGGGCTTGCTGTTGCACCACGTCCCGATAAAAGCGCACTAAGCCGGCGGCTTTCGCGTCAATGTCTTTGGCGGCCTTCAAATATGGCCGGGCATCTTGCCGCCAATGACCCAGGCAGTTGTCGTAATAACGTTCCAATGCCTGGACGACCAATGTCGAAGGGCCGCCTTCCAGATAGCGGCGCAGCTTGGCCAAGGTCGGCCGTTCCTCAATCACCATCAGCCCTTGGATGACGTTATCCAGGGATTTCTGGCCAAAGGCCTTGAACGGGTCATTGGTGGTTTCGCCCGGCGAAATGGCGGTGATGCGGCTGGCAATCTCCGACGGACGGTTGAAATTGTGCAAAGGATCCAGACGCACGCTGTCTTCGGGGAAAGCCGGATGGAAATAGACAAATCGATCAGGGCGCTGTGCCAAGTGACACGCCCGCTTGGCTGACGCCATCAGATCCTTGTCGCCTTTGGGGTCGATAATGATCACCGCCTCACCACGCAGCACCGCCTGGGTGACCAGCACATCAAACGCCCGCGTCTTGCCCGCCCCGGTGGTGCCGACGATCAGGGTATGGCCGGCGGTATGTTGGATCGGTTGCCGGACATCACTTTCCGAAATTTCCAAGCCATGGATCCAAGCCGAGCCCATACGCTGATGGTCGGTCGGGATTAGCAAGGAGACATCGCGTTTGAGGATTTCATAAGCGAGTTGGGCATGTTTTTGCACCCAATCAAAGCCCCAGCCGAACCATAGCTCCTCCGGGTGGCGTTGCACAAACTGTTTGAGCTTGTCGGCCTCCAGATACTGGAAGCGGAATTGCCGCAGCCGTCTTTTCCGAAACCAGAGGCTAAGTGCAGGCGGCAACCGCCATAACACCATCACGCCACAGGCAACCATCAGCCAGTCGAAGGGTTCCCGCGGCAAGCCCGACCATTGGCTGGTCAGATAAGCCATCGCCGCGCCACCGACCCATCCGGCAATCGCGAACACTTCGAATATCGGCCGCCAGGGAAACTGGTAGTCGTAATCGGACTTCATGGCTGGATTCTGACCTTGAAGCCACCCTCATCCATGTGGCAATCCGGGTGGCTGGCCATCTCGCGTAACAAGGCGCTACGCTTGAGGCCGGGATGCTGTTGCAAGCACTGGGCTATGTCGGACTCTTCTACGTTACACCAAGCATAGTCTGTCGGTGGTGGTGCTACTGAGGATGAGGATGCTTTGGCTTTTCGCAGTTGGTCGATTAATGCCATGACCGCTTGACTACCCGATGACGTGTTGGGATTTGGATGCTGATCTGTGATGGTTTTAGATAAATCGTCAACGGCGGCATCTTGCTTGACGGGCTTATACGTCATGACTGACTTAGCCTCGGGTTGAGATTTGGGCTGGGTAATAGCCTGGGTTTTGTTGGGTGCTGATTTAGCCAAGGTTGGTTTGGCTGGCTGTGTTTCTGCCGGATTAACTTTTTCAGTTGCCGTCACAGCCGTTTGGGTACGACCCTGCGCATTGCCGGGTTTTTCAGGCTTGCTCGGCGAGGTTTTTTTATTGCCCTTGGCGGTAGTTGGTTTAACCGGTTTGGGTAACTGCCCGGATATTGCCTGGGTTGCAGGCAAGTTGCAAACCGTAAACAACTGTTTCATGAAGCCACTAGGTTCCGGTGCCAAGAGCACGCCACGTACCTGATGGATCACCTGTACCTTGCGCATCGGTGAGAGAATATCGGTGACCAGCCAACCTTTTTCCTCCAGGGCTTTGATGAAGAGATTGGGTTCAATGGCCAGCTTTTGGGCTATGTCCGGAAACGCCAGCAAGCACTTGCCTTGGGACTCCAATACGTCGGTTCCCAGTTTTAACCGTCCTACGTTAAGCTCATGGCTAATCTGGATGAGCCACTCCCCCACCAGACCCTGGGTTTGTAGCCAGTTGCGGGCGATGGGGTCGGTTTCGGACTGAGGGTTGTTGATGTGTAGTACGCTCTTTTCCTCAAGCTGGGACGGACTGCTTTGATTGCTTCGCTTTTTGGATTTTTGGGTTGTGGCGGTTATTTCGGCGAGCAGCTTATCTTGCCGAGGCGTTTCAGCCGGAGTTCTTGTTTCCGGTTCGTCCAGGCCTGACGGAAACAACGCCGCATCAATTGGTTGGCCAATAGGCGACTGATCGGGGTTATCCTGAATGGTTTCCCTATCGGGCGGTACTGCACAAACCGGGGCGCTAATCGAATGGTCAATCTGCTCGTCAGGTTGTGACTCCAGTGTTGTACCCTCGTGCCCCGACGTAGCCGTAACGATTGTCTCAGGATCATCAGAAACCTCAATCCCTTCAACGATGACGGGCGGCTCGTTACTGAACACCAATTCCGTTGACGCCAAACGCAGCATGTATAAGGTCACCTCCAAACCCTGAGGCTGCATACGCCAGTAACGGTATCGCCGGCCATCAGGCAAGATTTTAGGGATGGCCAAACCCCGCTCGATCAGGATATCGGCCAAAGTGTCTTCATCCCTCGGAATGCCGGGGACTTTGTCTTTCGCCAGTAGCTCAACGATGTCCTGGGCACCGATGCGCCAGACAATATGCAGGCCTTCCTTGAACCGCCAGAGGCGTGCGCCTTTGTCATTGGCGAGCCAGTGTCCGGATTTGATCAAGCGCCGCATGGCATCGAACAGGTATTTTTCCACGGGCATCCCCATGGCCGGATCGGTGCTGTGATGATGGGCTTTCAGGTCTCGCTCGACGCTTTTACAATCCGCGGCCATGACCAGTTCGGACAATTTCGCGCCCCGATCCAGGCCATGGATAGTTTCCAGCATGGCCTGCATGATGTCGGGGCCCGGAGCCAGTATGTAAGACCTGGAAGCTCGGGTCAGCACCCGTTCGATCACCAAAGCCGAGAACTGTTCATGACGCTTATGGCGGTTTTCCCGCCAGCGCAAGAAATAGCGGTCGATGCCGTTTTGGGTGGCCCAGTCGGTCAGGTTTTCATCGCAAGGGTTCCAGGTATATTCACCATGCCTGTCCACGACCGCCATATCTGAAACGGGTTTGCCGATGTCATGCAGCAAACCGGCAAAACACACCGCCAGACGCCAGCGCAGTTCTTGCTCCTTGCGTTCGCGCGGTGTCGCATGGGTGGCAAACAAACAGCCTTGCGCCGCTTGGGTTGCCCAGTGGGCGACCTCCAGGCCATGCCGGAACAAACCGCCCGCGCCGCGATGATGGTGCGATTCCGAAGCCGGCAACAGATGGCTGAAGGCGGCATAGCGTTCAATAACCGGTGCGGCGATGGTTTGGTAGAGGTCATCCGGCAAGGACAAGGCGTGTTCGATGGCGTTGATCAGTTCGGTTTGGGTGGACAGGATGCTATCCACGGGCGCAGCCGGAAGCCCCTTCATAAAAGGCGGATAGCGTGGAATCTCCTCGTCAGGCGGTAGCGACTGATCGTTTGTTAACAGTTGTCGTCTACCGAACAGGTGTTTTCCAAAGCGATTAATAAAGGCAAGGTTGATTTTTTCCATAACGGCTCATCGTGGCAAAAATCATTGTGGTGGTGCTGACAAAAGATGCCGAAAACCGCAAGCTTTTGCGGCCCCAGATCAGGGGGGTGATTCTAGGGTGGTGGTTTTCTATGTCTCCTAGGAGCCGCCATGCCCTCACTATCCAAAGCTTGCTTTATTTTCATCATCGCCGTCTCGGACACGGGGTGCACAAGTAATCCTCCGTCTGCCACGGTCAGTGAGGCGGTGATCCAATCGGTTTTACCTGATCCACAAGCTGCAACGCCTTGGCGGCTGGACAATGCTTGGCAAGGCGGTGGTCTAGGTGGCTCGGTGCTACGGGGTTCAGCCATCGAGCATGTAATCCGGCAGGCCGACAACAGGCTCTCTGTTATGGCGTCCAGCTTGGATTTAGCGTCACATAGCAAGGTTACGCCGACACCAAAGTTACTAAACTATTCGAATGGGGGTAACGATGAGGCGGTCGAACGCGCTTGGCGGAAGTATTGCCACCACCAACTCGATATGACCGCTGATGACTACGCGATTATTCGGCGCAGCTCGGTTCCACGGACGGTGCTTCAACACGGTTGCCATCCCAAGAGCCTGTTGAAGTGAGGTGATTATGGAAAACATACATCCCTCAGCAAAGCCCTCTATCGCTAATGATCAAACGTCCTGTCAGAACAGCCTGAATAATCTCACCGACAGATTCGAACAATTGGTCAAACGAAAAAAAACACAATCACGCGTTGTCGAACCGCTGGCCGCAATCCCCAGTTGGCCAGCAACGATGCGGGGCACGCCGAACGCCTGCTTGCGCAGTGCCTTGTTCGCCGGTATCCAGGGCAATGAGCGCATCGCCTACAAAAAACGCACGTTGCTGGCTTCGGTGGACGGTATCGACGTCCGGTATTTGGGTGTGCAACTGAACCAATCGGATCTGGATGTCTGGTTGCACATCGTGCATCTGTCCAGACAACAGTTACCGGGCTTTAGCGTCACCTTCAGTGCCTACGCCCTGCTGACCGCACTTGGCAAAGGCACCGGCAAAAGCCAGCACGAATGGCTAAAGGAAGCCATGGCCCGATTGGGCGGTGCTTTTGTCGAAATGACCTTCCATGGCCGGGATAGCTTTGGTGAAAAGGGCTTTCTTCGCTATTACCGCGACGAGACCACCCAGCGTTATGTGGTCGAGCTTACCGAGTCGATGCTGCGGCTGTTTGAGGATGGCTACACACACATTGAATTTGCACTCGTATGTATGACCGCAGTTATTTATAATGCGGCCCAGATTCAAAGTTACTAATGTTATGATAGATAAGCGAAGGATTGGGGTGGATATTTAATGTCGTATTCGTGTAATTCTCTGCACACAGGGTAGCGTTGTGCATGTTTGACTTTAATAGCATGACCAATATCTTTGCCATCGAAATAGGTATCGTAAAACTCTTTATCTATACCTGAATGTTCCATCGTTTTATTCCAAAGCGCTTCAACCTCCATTGATAAAACATGATCAATCTCAAATTCGCCAATCACTTTGCTAATAGGGCTGGATGCGTAAATAACGACCTTGGTAACTGCCGATGACTTAAATATAACCCGTCTAAACTCATAGAGTTTTTCGCCATTTAATATTTTTTCAGCATACTTAGGTTTTATTGATAATAAAACTTTCATTAGATTTCGACGCCTCTAGTATTCTATTGAAAGATTCTTCACTAATTTGTTCAAATCCACGTGGAACTGAATCAGTCCCGGCTATTACACCCATATCTATTAATTGTTTTAGATTAGGTCTTTTTGGAAATGAATAAAGGTATAGAAAGTTAACAACAAATGGTTTGTATTTACTATAATTCCAGTGCCGCTTTAGTTCAACATCTGTAAACACACTTCGTTTTCTACATAAATTAATAAACTCATATTCGTCTTTTATTTGCGTATAAACGCTGTCTATTATTCCTAAAGTAGTTACTACCGATGAATAAAAAGCACTAGAATTTTCCGTTTTTGTTCTATAAAATATTATTATATCACCTGTTCTTAGTTCTTTAAAATAAGATCGTGATATATATACTTTTTGTATTGCGTTTCTATGTGGTTCATTTTCAATAAAATTCTCTGGTGATTCGTTATTTAAAATTGAGTCTGGTAAAAGTTCGGTATGATATGTAGGGTAAATTGGTACTATAAAGTACCTTCTGTTTTTATCAATAAAGGGATATGTCAATTTTGGATTTTTCTTATTGGGATTAGGGTGGAAATTCTTAGTATAAACAAGCTCACTTCCAGATTGGCTATTCTTAAATCCGTGACAAATAAATCCCCAATCAATTAAAAGCCCTATTAATCTCTCATGTTCTTCTGTTTTTTTAAACAGTGTGACATATATTTCATCGACATGATTTAATAAAGCGTTATCGAAAACTATTTTTGCAAATCTTTCGCCTAACTTAAAGCCATTTGATATTACTTTGAATGTACCAATTTTCAGGCGCTTTTTCTTTTCGAATTGTGGATTAATGTCAGCATAGTTTTCATTATTGCCTTCAGTTTTTACATACAAAAAAGCAAGTATTTCTTTGATTTCTGATTCGCATATATAAGCAGTTTCATCAGATTTCAAGTTAAACCATTTTTCAAATCCGCAATAATCTTCTTTGAAAGAATCAAAAAATTTATCCTTGATATTAATATTTCCGAAGTATTCTTTTTTTACAGCAAGCGTTTTATAGTCTGCTAATTCTGGATTTTCTGCAGAAACCTTTTCAAGAAAACCGTCAATAGAATAAACTAAACTATTTACTCCAAGCTCATTCGCTTTTAACTGAATTTTGCGATCTTCGGTAATCAGATAATCAACGCGACCCGCAAATACTTCTTTCAATAAACAGGTATCGATATAGTCGTTTTCGTTAGTATCGTACTTTTTTCTTAAAGCGGTAATAGTGGGGGTATCTGGAGCTACTGTTTTAAGTAAATTGTAGTTTTTTAATTTGACCGCCAACGATTGCACGGTTTTCTCATCTTTGTATTTATTAATTTCATCCAAAGATGAAGGATGAATACACTTTTCATAATGTAGCTTATCGAGCCAGCCGAATAAAACTCCAATATCATCATTGATAACTCTGTTGGCTTCCCTATGAATTAAGATGTTAGTGTCAAGCAGAACTCTCATTTTCCCTCCATTTTCATTAAATCTCGTACGAACCTTAAAATGATAGACGTATCGCTATCTATCTGGAATGATAAATACGGTATTTGGAGTTCGGTTGCTATTTTTCTTGAATAGCCGATTTCCTCATCCTGAAAGCGTGTTAATAAAATCTGATCATAGTTATTTTCGTCTCTACCCAACAGTCGTTGTTGTATTTTAGAAATGTCATCAAAAAATACTATAATACCTAATGGATTTATGGATCGAAATGTTTCGCATGGAATTCTTATTATTGAATAGTCAGGTCTCAACAGGCAGAAATGACCATCAAGGAAATAGGGTGAACCACATTTAATATATCTTTCAATTGCAAGAACCAACGCCGTTTGGTTGTCATTTATTTCAGCCACTCTTTTATCTTGGGTATTTTTATAATCAGATTTAATTTCTTTGATTAGATCACTTGCTATATGATGAGCAATACCTAATTCTAGAGAAATTTTTTGACAAAGAGTTGTTTTTCCTACTCCATGTATACCGCCTACAATTATTGATTTTTGTTCCATCAGGATTCTCCTAATAGTTTCGGTTTTTGCTGTTGCGTAAGTAGATTAAAAATAGTACGTTATTCTCTATTGAAGAATTCCATTAAAACTGAATTCGCTTTTTTTAGGAATATATAAGCCTTTATATTCTGCTGAAAATTCATAATCGAAATGTCGGAATATCTTCTCGAAGTCGTTTATTCTGTCTTCGGAGACTGAAGCCAAAGGTCTATCGGTGTTTAATAAACGCATACTTTTTTCGAATAACTTAAAACCAAGTCCTTTCGATTTGTATTCTTGGCTTACACTTATTGTGCATATCTTTTTTTCAAGTGCGGTGTCTTTAATAATTGCAACGCCTGCGATCTTTTCGTTTCTTAACTCAAGAATAATGCTTCTTGATCCATCTTTTAGCCCATTTACTATTTTTTCAAAATACCATTGTTCAAAATTTGGATATGAATGCTCTAAGTGCGATATTTCTTTAAAGACTTGTAATGAAAAGGATGTCAGTTGATCAAGACTACAGCTATCATGCTCAACAATTAACGTTCCGAATTTGCCTATTGAATATTTCATAATTAATTGAAAGGCTATTTTTTATTTGATGTTATGAGAATTAACGCTTTTTTCTTGTGGCGGTAATACATTCAGTTCTTTTATAGGACTGGATTCATTATGTGATAAGTCATTTGGCTGATTTAGGAAAGGAAGGTAAGGTTTACTCCATTCGAAAATATAGCAGGAAAACCAGCTAATTAAAATTATAATGCATATATAAATTATCACTTTAGTTATTGATGTTTGCTTTTTATTGAAAGTAGCAAGAATAGCGTAATGGCCTTTTTCGAGGATTTCATTTTCACTTTTCCAATGGTACGCCAATGTAGCATCGTCGTCATCGCGATTTGGTAGGTATGTTTCCCACGGCTTATCTTCAAGCTCTCGGCATCTGTGGTAGCTCGGATTAGCCAGTGTGTTAACTTCCCTATAACTTTTTAAAAGAAAGAAATGTAATTTTTTGATGCCCGGCGTATTCTGAATATTTGTAGGGAATTCTTCCCAGTAAACAGACCGAACCTCATTAATTCGAAAGTCAATTACTTCAATTGATTCTTTGACAGGGCTTACAGCAGCATCCGATCCCGTATGGCATTTATTAAAAAAATTTGATTTTGTTCCTTTGAATCGAAGTCTTAAATATGCGATATCGCTTGTAGCTGTACTGGGGCGTTCAATTGTAAATTTTGTATAAGTGTCATAGTTTATATTTTCTTTATTTACTTTAGCGCAAACTACGTCAAATTTTTTGGCACCTAAATCTGCTGTAATATATTGATTGCTACCAGTAGACGAATTTATTTTTAAATGTTGATTGAATAATGCGCATAATACTTCTTGTTTCTTTATTATGTTAAATAAATCTTCTGGACTTTCGCTTTTCCAGGGTAAAAATAACTCGATTTTTTGATCTTTTCTTAACTTGAGTCCAACATCCAAAAATGTGCTTTTACCGTCTATAAATAGGTTGAAGTGTGCTTCCTCGATTTCATTTTCTGATAATAGGAAAACACTATTCATACTGTGATTAGTAGTTTTCTTAAAAAACTCATTTTTATTTTGTATAAAATCTTTTGCTTTAGAAATCAATTTCATGTTTGATAATAGTAAAGTGTATTCAATAACCTATCTGTTATTTTCTAGCCTTTCTTTAGCGAAGGTGACCCACGTTTTAGGTAATTTAACATTCATTGACTGAATAACAGCTCTTCCATTTTGATAACGCTCTATCGGCCGTTAATCCAGCCTCTTCTAGTTTTTGCCGGGTAATTTTGCCAGCCTTTCGCAAACACCTTACTGAGACACTTGTTTAAGTACAAAAGCTTCAAGGGATAAATCAATTTGGAATAAAGTCGTTTTCGATTGCAATATACTTCGATAGTAAGTGCGTGCCAAGAAAAACATATTTTCGTTCAAAATTGACTCATTCTCACTGATTAATTGATTAGATCGTTTTTGACCCTCGGGTGAACAATAATCTTGTATCAATGAATCAGAAGCATTTTTCTGACGTTGGTCTTATTAGGATCAAATTCGTACGCTCAACTTCATGACGTTTCTAATTTAGTCGTGAACGTATAAGTAATTCATTCGAGCCGAAGCCGCTTCGCGGCTCAATTCAATTTTTACGAGTGGCCGCTTTCCGAGATACCACGTTTGCTAATTTCCAGAGGCTGCTTTGACTATTTTGCATTCCAGCATCGTAACGGAATTTGCAAACTGAACGGAACGTTAGTTCAGGCCGCCATCCGCATGACCCTCTGTCTAAAGTCGCGCAGCCTTTTTCATCTCAGCAAGTCACGCGAAACCCTAGGGACTACTTCAGCCGCAAGCCTTTGGGCGTTGCCGCATTGCTGCAAAAAAATACCCCCTATCTCCTCCAGCACTGAAAGTTCCGCACCCAGTTCCAGCAATCCGTCCTGCAATCCCGGCCAGACGCTGCAAATCTTGTCCGCCAGTTGTTTTAATTCGCGGCTGACCAGTTTGGGATTGAGCTGGCATTCGTACGCCATCAACGCCCAGTCATAAGCTGTCAGCGTGGTGGGGTTAAAATTGTCGCCTATCGCCATCGCCAAGGTATCGGAAATGCCATCCCCAGCATAGAGCAGGCAACACACCAAATCATACGCCGGTGCCAGGCTCAAGCCACCGGCGTCCATGAAGAACGACAGGTTTTTGCCATGGGCATCGGTATTGCCGATCAACACCTGAAAGATCGCCCAACGCAACAAGGCCAAGCGGTCGACCGCCGGTTTTGAGCTGGCTTGGCCCAACAAGGCAAACAGCTTCGGCAAGGACGCACCATCCCGCAGATGTTGCACATCCCGGCTATCGCCATAAGGGCGTTCGTATTTCATGCTGACACCGAACCCTAAGGCTTGGCAACTATCTATGCAGTGGAGCCGCTGTACGCCATCGGCTTTGCTGATCCGGTCAAAGCGGCAGATTAGCACCACAGGTTCGGGTAGCCATTCCAAGCGGATGTCCGCCGTTGGCAAACCCACGGCCTGAGCCAGCCGCATACAAGCCAGTTCATTGCTGGTCATGCCTTGCAGGCGGGTGCGTAGCGGTTCGGGTTTGAGGATATGGGTGGAAGCCAAGCCGTCGCCATCGACCAGATACCAGTGCCGGTTTTCTTCCAGCACGGCAATTTTGTCCTGGTGGCCGGCAATCGACAGCCGGACTTTGCCGTCCCAGACCGTGAACGCCTCTTGCGGGCGGGAGCGGATGCGTTCGGACAATTCATCCCGGCTGAGCAAGCGTTTTGTGGTTTCCTTGTGGACGGGTGCTGGCGGATCCGCCAAGCTGAGCGACAACGCCCCGGCGGTTTCTTGCCCCAAGGCGATCAGCAAGCCCATCAGGTTGGATTTGGACACTTTATTGGCTTGCGCGGCATCGTCCAATGCCTGGCCTTCCGGCAACAAGTTTTGGAAAAACTGCCGCACGGTGGCGCTATATTGTTCGGGTGTGGTTGTTCTCAAGTCTAGGGGCAAGGCCGGGCTTAACGGGAAGCGGATGTCTTTTGCCAGCCAATCCGGCGCATAGTCAAACCCAAACAGGCCGCTGCCGCTGTCCAGGCTGAGCCAGCCGACCAACTCCCCGTTGGCTTTAACGGCAAGCTTCATAACGGCGGCTGGGTCAAGTCAGCCAAACGCCGGCGGGCATTATCGCGTTGCGACTGGGGCAAGACAAACAGCGACACACCCAAGCCTTGCGCCACTTGCAGGATTTTGCCGATACTGACACCCGGTTGGCCCGTTTCAATATCAATCAAGGTCTGCAAGGCAACGCCAATGCTTAAGGCCGCATCGACTTGACGCATACCCGCCTGGGTCCGCGCGGCACGGATCGCCGCACCCAAGGTCGCCGGGTTATCAAGACAAGGGTCGGCAGGAAAGGCAGTAGGAATGACACGCTTCATATAATTCTCCAATAGTGGATTTATAGAGGCATTGCCTTATCGTGTCAATTAAAATCTATCTTAATAGATTTTATTCGTTATTATAGGTGGCTATTTGTTAAAATCCGTTATAGTGGATTTTATTCATTACCGAATGATGCACCTAAGGTTGTGATCTGAACATTGGCTGTACAAGCTTTAGGGGAACAAGGCTTGGCATAAGGCCATCACGATTGAAGAGTCTTACGGTAATCCTGCACGGCATCGCGGATTTTCCCCAGCAAGCCGAGCTGCTTTCGGATGTCGGCAAATTCCGTTTCCAGCTCTTCCACCAATTCGGCCTCCCATTGGGGCTCGCCTTTCAAGAAATTCCCCAAGGGATAGCGGTAGCCCGCGCCTTTTTTGACATACTGGGCGATGGGTTTGGCCTGGCCGTTTTGACGGATCATCGCCATACGGAACCATTCGATGCTGAACGAGAGGCTGGCCTCGCGGCGGCGGATGCGCACCCCGATCCGGGCTTTACCGTCTGCCGACTGCTGTTTCTGTACGCCCTTGAGCCGCCGCCAATAATCGTCGACCAAGACCCTGGCCTCGGCATGGAGCTGCTCCACTTTTGCCTCGATCCAGGACAATATATCCGCTTCCGTCAACGTGCTTAGCGGGTTTTCCGCCGATTCGTTTTTCATGAACAATCCCTAATACTTATCTATAGGTATTGGGTTGCCCAATACCTATAGAATTTTATTGTTGAAAATGGCGTTTTTAACCTTCAGCCAGTGCAATAACTGGTAGTTTGCCTATTCGGTTTTCGTGGCCTGAATCCCTATTGATTAGGGATTTTAAAGATAACCATAGGAAGGAATATTCACTGGCCATCCCTAAGCAACATCAAGACTCCCGTATCCCTAATTAGGAAATTCACCTTTGATGATGTCCGCATTTTTGATATTCACATCCCTAATCAATAGGGATTCAGGCTTGCCTTGTCTATCTGAAACCAAGTACTGATCTTACACAGCGCAAACCGAGGCTAACCGGCATTCTATGAAACCGAGTCAAACCACCCGCTGCAAAAAATTACGGTTTCGCCCATTTTTTGCCACCAGGCTGGGCTTGCCTTGGGACAGAATGCCGCTATGAACCGATACTGCGCCTTCTTCGCTGTCTTGTTGACCCTGTGGTTTCAGACCTTTGCTGCCTGGGGTGAAGATACCGATGCGCCAGCTGTTTCGTATTTCACGGACAAGCAGCGGGGCTGGTTCTGGTATGAAGTCCAGCCGGATCCGGTGGCGAAAAATCCACCGGAAACAGTGAAGCCCAAGCTGGTGCCGCCCGCTGATAGCGTCAAGATTCAGCCAAAGCCGACCACTATGATGCCTGCCGAACCCGCACCGCTGAGCTCCGCTTGGCTGCGCAAGAACCTGGAAACCTATCTCAACAAGGCGATTGACGAGCCTACCCATGAAAACGTCGCGGCGTTTTATTACCTGCAACGGGCGATGATGGACAAGGCCGAACGCTTTACCCACGCCGCCCGCTATGTGGTAATGTCCGACCCGCAATTGGATGAAACCGTCCGCCGTCCGGTGGCGACCTATGCCGTCAATGAAGCCAATCGTCAGGCCAGTGTGATGGCGGATAAGGCCTTGAAAGACATTGCCGGGGTTGCAGGAATTTTGTTTTTCTTCCGCTCCGATTGCCAGTATTGCCATGTGCAGGCGCCGATCCTGGGCATGCTGGAGAACGCTTACGGTTTTAAAATCTATCCCGTATCGCTGGATGGCCTGCCGATGCCGAATGGGCTGTTTGGCAACTTCAAGACTGACCAAGGCCAAGCGGCTTTGTTAGGGGTTGAGCAGACTCCGGCGCTGTTCCTGATGAAACCGCCGAGGCAAATCGTGCCTTTGTCACAAGGCGTGCTGTCGTTGGAAGAGCTGACCAGCCGGATTTTGCTGGCCGCCAAGGAATCGGGCTGGCTGGATGCCTCACAGTACCAAACCACCCAAGGCATCCGCTCCACGCCGATGTTGTTGCCGCCCTCAGGCAGCATCAGCGCTTCGACGGCACAAGAACCGTTGGCATTGATCCAGGCCTTGCAACACAGTGCCCAAACCGGGGGTGTGCCATGAGCCATTGTTCGTTCAGGTTCTTCGCTAATGCGATGGTAAACGCGGCCATGATTGTCTTGCTACTGGCAGCAAATCTGTCACCCGCCTATGCCGACTTGCAACAGGAAATGGATGGCATGTTTGGCACCATGACCAACTTTACCGCGCCGACCGCGCATCTGGGGCAACGCCGGGGCATGATCACGGGCGGCAGCCTGGTGGAACGCAACGGCATTTCTAACACCAACCTGGTGTCATTTGTGCCGCCGTCGTTTAGCGCTGGCTGTGGCGGCATTGATTTGTTTGCGGGCAGTTTCAGTTTCATCAACTTCAACCAGTTCGTGCAATTGCTGCGCAATGTCGCCGGCAATGCCTCGGGCTATGCCTTTCAACTGGCGATTGGGGCGATGTGTCCCTGGTGTGCGTCGGTAATGACCGACCTGCAAAAGAAGATCCAGGAGATGAACCAACTGTTCAGCAATTCCTGTCGGTTATCGCAAGGGCTGGTCAACGACACCGTCAAGGCTTTTGACTTGCAGAGCAAAGCCAACCTGTCGAACGCCTCGTTAACCCAGGGCATCAGCGATGTGTTTTCCAGTTGGACGAACACCAGCACCTTGGGTGATCCGGTACAGCAGGTCAAACAGAATGCCCCTAACGACATGACCCAAAAAATCCAGGGCAATCTGGTCTGGCGGGCATTGGTTAAGCAAAACGCCGGGGCTTGGTTCCGCTTTGGCGGCAATAGCCTGCTGGAAGCGGCGATGAGCATTTCCGGCACCGTCATTGTCGATGCGCCGCAGGCCGCCCCCGACGGCAAAGGCGAAAACAACCCCATCAGTGCGCCACCGCCCATTCTGCGTATCAAGGATTTGCTGTACGGCAACGATGCCAGCAACAGTTACCAGACCGTCAACCTGTATAGTTGCTCCGATGGCCATGCAGCAGACCAATGCCTTAAACCTGTGGTTAAAGCTATCAAGCTGGTCGGCCTTAAACAACGGGTGATGGACATCCTGCTCGGTTCGGCAAAAAACGGTGACGGCCTGATTATGAAATTCTCGACCAACCAAGGCCAAATCACCGCCACCGAACAGGCCTTCATGCAAACCGTACCGGATGCCATCGGCGGCATGATCCATAACCTGGCCCGTGAGGATGCCGGTATCGCCAAGCTCTGGGCGGAAGAAGCCGCCCCGGTGATTGCCTTGGAACTGGCGCAATTGATCGTCAACGATTTGCTCGGTGCGGTGCAGGCTGCCGCGCAGATGAACGACCATGCCTATGCCAAATTGCTGATGGAAGCTCTGAAAGGCGCCCGTGAACAGATTCAGGATGAATACGTCACCATCGCTGGACGTTATGGCAATCCACAAACCTTGATGGCGTTTTATCAGCAGCTGATGAATACGGTCAAACCCCATCATTACGGCACGGTCGCCCAGTTACCCGCTTCAGCCCCGGCTTGGCCAAGCCCCTAATGATGTGCTTTCAAGGGGTTGCTGATGATGTTGAAGGCCACTGTTTAACGGCTGACACCTGTTTACCTTAGGATTCCTATGTTCGAAATCTTCTCCGTCGGTGACTCGGCCTATCTGCAAGCGGTGCTCAATGCGGTCGCGATGGTTTCCGGCACCGGGGATTACCGGATGGCGGCGGGCGTGGGTGGTTTGATTGGCGTGATGATCATCATGCTGCGGGCGTTGATGCAATGGGATGGCCGGGGCATCCGTTATCAGGATTTGTTTTTGGCTTATGTGTTGTGGCTGATGCTGTATGCGCCATCGGTCAAGGTCTTTATTGAAGACGCCTATACCGGCAGCGTGGTGGCGGTCGACCATGTCCCTTTAGGCCCAGCAGTTGTAGGCAGCGTCATGTCCAATATGGGTTACCGCACCACCCGCTTGTTTGAACAGGCGTTTGCAATGCCGTCGATGACCGGACACGGCTATGCCGACAGTCTGCAAACCTTGACGGCGGTGCGCAAGAACCTGTTGTCCCGTGTCAGCTTAGGGGCGGCCAATGCGCCCAAGGCCGGCAGCGATATGGAAACCTCGTTTGCGAATTACGTCAAGGAATGTACCTTGACCGGGGTGGATCTGAACCTGAAATCGGTCGATGCCATCCTGCGTGATGCCAATCCCCTCAATGCGATCCGCTTCGACTCCGACATTTACATGACCGAAATCTATGTCGGCGGCCAGCCACAAACCCAAACGTGTACCAATGCCTGGACAAATTTGGGCGTAGTCGCTAACGGCGATTTCAGCGCCGCCCTGGAAAACCTGTTGCAGCAGACCTTGGGTGTGCAGGCGGCTGCCGACACGGTGCCGAAAATCCAGGAGGCGTTTGATGCCCTGGCGGGGCCGGGTGTCATCAACGCCGCCGATTACATGTTGATGTCGGCCATCCTGCCGATGTTTGAAAAAGGCGTGGTTGGCCGACATGAGGATGCCATGCACTGGACTAAAGCGGCGATGGTCGAACAGGCCATCCAGCAACGCAATACCCAATGGGCAGCGGAACAGACTTTGTTTGCGAAGATTGTCCGGCCGATGATGGCATTTATCGAAGGTTTGAGTTATGCGATTGCCCCGATTATGGCGTTTGTGGTGCTGTTCGGTAGTGTCGGCTTACGCATGAACATCGGTTACTTTTCGATGCTGTTATGGATACAGCTGTGGATGCCGATTTTGGCGGTGATCAATTTGTTCATCAATATGTCCGCTGCGGGCAAAATGGCGGCCTTGGCTTCGGCCAACTACCACCTGCCGTCGATGATGGGCATTTACCAGTTGGATATGGAATTGCAGCAATGGCTGTCGATGGGCGGCATGTTGGCGGCGTCGACACCGGCGATCACCTTGATGCTGATTTACCGGGGTGCGGTCACCGCCACACATTTTCTGGGACGTATGGACGGCAGTGATTACGTCAATGAGAAAATCGCCACACCCGATGCCATTAGTCCGGCGTCAGTCTTGAACGCCCAAGCCCAGCATCAGTACAGCCCGTTGTCGGGTGTCACCCAAACTGGCAGCGACAAAGTCCTGCCCAGCTTTTCGGCGGGGCGGGATATGAGTGCAGCGGTGGCCTCCGCCTATAGCGCCTCCGAACAGGCGACCAGCAATTTCATGCACAGCGTGTCATCAACTGCGGCCAAATCCAGCAGCATCACCAGCGATGCCTTTGACAGCCGCGCGCTAGGCCAGCAGATCGCCAGCAGTAGCAGCCATACCGATGCCTATAACCGGCAGTTCGGTGAAGCCTTTGCCAAGAAACATAGCGACACCGGTATCTCCGCCGACCACTTTTCGGCGCTGGTGGCGGGCAGCGCCAATGCCGGCGCTAAGTTCGCGGATGACCGCTTGGGTGCGGCGATTTCAGGACGCTTACAGAATGATTTTAAAGTCGGTCAGGATAAGGCAGATTCGATTGCCACGGACATTACCCAAACCGTCAATGACAGCCAGGGTTATCAGGCGGGATTGGCGAAAAGCCTGGCGATGGATGCCCAATCCGGCACCCGCCATGTCGCCTCCATGGGTTTACAAAACCAATCCTTGTCCTCGTTACAACACAGTGCCACCGATGCGGTATCGGCATCGGAAACCTACCAGCAAACCGTCTCGGCACAACAGCGCTTCGGTGCCCAAGCCAGCTTTGGTGCCGCGGAAACGGGTTTGAAACTGGCGGGTGACCGCCAATTGATGGAACGGCTGGATCACGCCCTCGATCAGTATGGGCTCCGGGGCGATGCCCAGCGTTTGGCTTCGCAGTGGAAAGCGGCGGGTTGGATAGCGGATGGCCATCAGGCTTATGCGGCGGCGGGCATGTCCTTGTTAACAGGCTTTTCCTCACCCAGCTATCGGTCCCTGGATAGCCAACAGTCGCGTAGTGCCGAAATGGCGGGTTACCAGCTCTTGGGCGATGCGTTTGATGCGCCAAAAGTGGATGCCAGCTGGAATCCGGGTAAACACGAGGGGCTTAAAACCCAGGCGCCAGAAATCGGCGCTGTCCAGACTACGGTTGAACAGGCAAAGCTTGCTGACCCGCGTCATGAAACGGAAGCGGCTACCCAGAAGGCACAAGGCAAGATCAGTTCAACGCGTGGCCAAATGGCGGCGGGTGAAAAAACCATTGCAGCACATCATGAGCAGAACTTGAGCAATTTAGCCCAAGAATCACACGAAGGCTTTGCCGAGATGCGGCAAATCAAGGCCGAACACTTTAGGTCGGCGATTGCATCCGCCGCTAACAACACCCCTTCTGCGGCTGAGTGGTCTTACAATACGCTGGGGGGCAGTATTTATAATACAGCTAAGGATATTGAGGCGGCTGGTGCGGCCGGTAGTGAATACGTCAAACAATTTAATGATGGTTACAATCAAGCACGATCGACAGGCGCAAGTAAATGGGATGCCATTAAATATGCCGCTTCCCAATCCTATCCGGGATTTACACAAGCAACCCAAGCTTGGGCAGACCAACGGGTCAATGAAGTGGCGGATAAGCTGACGCCGAACCAACAGGCCTACTACCGTGCCGCTATGTTTGAAGCTTTTGCAGGTATTGCCATCGGTGATAATAGTGGTAGCTTGGTAAACGCAAAACAACGGTTGCTTGAAGAAGAAGGCGATACAGATGGCAACAACATCGCTAAGTTGCTAAAAAGTGCCGCTGGGCAAAATAGGCCGGATTTGATTGATCAGATTGGAAACTTCAACCAAGCACGCGGACGGGTCAATAATTAAATAGTTGTTTATTCTCTGGTTCCGATAATCGCTTGCATCATGCCAACAATGAGCCAGCGTAACAACACAACTAAGAAAAATAGGAAAATGTAACCGCTAAGGTCATGTCGGAAGCTGGCAGTGACCATTACAATTAAGATTAATACCGCCCAATAATGATTGCTCTCATGGGACAGTTTAGCCGCTGTGTGCTCTACGCATTGAACGAACAGCTCTGCTAATGACATAACGACAAACATAACTGTTCCGTATGTCGCTAAAAGACTGAGTTCGTCAGGCAAATATTCCCAAAGGCTAATAAGCCATAGAAAGCCAAAACATAACGCAATAATTGCAAGACATTTAAAAGCTGAAAACGACAAACTATGCGTTTGAAAATGCCGTAGGAATCGCTGTAAACCGCCTGGGAATTTCATGAAGGTAGCCCCACAAAAAGGACAAACAGACCGTAGCGGTTGGCCATAATAAGTGACCACCCGAGGCACCATAGACCGGTTGCAAGCTTGGCAATTGACAGTGCTATGTTGGCCGGCAAAGGGGGATGTTATTGGTGTAGCCGGCTGATGGTAGTTGGCTGGGTCGTGGCGACTTGAAGGGGATGAGGTTGAAGACATGACGAAACTCCAATCGAACTCAATAGTGGCCATGGTACGTCGATCAAGTGCAGTTGCCAAGCCCCTGTAAGCTAAGTTTTTGAGTTAGATCACGCTCCGGGACACGTTGTCTTTTATGCAGGCTGTCCAGCACACATATCTGGCAGCTTGGCGGAAACTTGCTGTGGTAAATGACCAGCGTGTCGCCGTGGCAGCCCCTGCAATAATGCAGATCAGCCAAGCCAATTTTAAGCGCTTGCGCAACAACCCAGGCTTCGCTGAAATTGGCGGGACGCACTTTTCCGTAAGGCCTACGTTCACGGATGTGATTAGGAAAGGTGCCGCAAAAAAAATCCCAGGCAAAAATAATGGCGGGCACATCCATTTCAGTTTTGATGTCGGCTTGGCTGGCCTGACGATACAGGGACGCAAATAGCGACAGATAAAGCATTGACTCCCGAACTTGAGGAATCGCTTCGATGGCAGGCAGCAACCCTGATCTTGGGCTCTCGCCTTGGTGAATAGCCCGGTGCATATCGCGAATTTCGGACAGGCTGATGCTTTTGATCAGTTGGCTGACATACGAGGTTCTGAGTTTCCGCTTGAGCAGCTCGGTCGCCAACTGGTAATTTCGCAACCGCTCTTCATAGGATGCTCCTTCAGCTATCATACTTGACCCTTGATTTGCCCAGAACCAGCCTCAATCGGTGGGCGCGTTGTTCAATCGCTTCGCCACCCGCGGCTTCATTGCGCAAGAAAGTTCGCCAAGCACTGACGGGGAACCGGGGCGCGAAACAAAGCACATCACTACGTGCCAGGGCTTTGAGTTGGTCAACTGGCATTTTAGCCAAAATGTTGACCGCCTCCGGCGTTAAGCCCAGGCTCACCATCGCCTGTTGTTGCCGTCCGGATTGGATCAGCTCATGCGCCAAGATCAGATAGTCCAGATTTAGGTTGTAGACATTGTCATCCATAAGAGCCCCCGATCAGAGCACTGTCCTGATTTGATCGGCAACGGCCAACACCTTGCGGCCATAAGCGACGGCGGCAGACACATTTTGCCAACTATGATAGCGGCCTATCCCTAACACCAGATTGTTGGGTACCGATTGGATGGCTTCAGCCAATAACAAAGCGCCGATTTGTAGATTGATGACAGGATTAAGCAGGTGTTCCGGTTTGTCGACCCGATAACCGTGCCAGCGGAAGTTGATTTGCATCAATCCAACATCGATATTTTGGCTACCCTCGGCAAGTGCCTTGTTCAAAATGCAGCGGGCTTCTTGTTGCGATGCTGGAATGATCGACTTACCGGATTTATTGATCGCCCACGGCCATGGGGTGATATGGTTTGGACCATTGCGTTTGGCGGATTCAACCAGGGCAACCGCGTATAAAACGTAGGGATCCAGTTGATGGCGATTGGCGATTTGCCACCACAGCGTATTTTGCAAGCGGCTGTTGAATACGTTGATTTTCGTTTGGTTAGCCACCATAGGCGCTTTGTTAAGCGAAGAATGTTTCTCCCGTGCCAAGCATGACTTGTCGGAAATGGTGAGGCTCAAACAGAGCAGCCCAGAAATAACGGCTTTAGTGGTCCGCTGCAGACAACAAATTCCCCAATCTCCGGCAAGGTATTGATCCGATGATTGGTAGCGGTTTTGTAAATTTCTGATCAGCATGGCAGGCTCGCATCATTGGCAGTAATGCGAGTCTAATAAATGGCCGCCATTTTTGTATGCCCGAAAAACGACTGTTTGGTGCTTTTTTTGAGTATATCTTGAATCAGCGTTGAAAAGGATCCCAGGTACCAGCGTTAATATTGACCTGGAAGAAAGGCTATTTCTGGGTTTGGTTAAAGTAAGTTATTTTCAAGAGGGTAAAAATGGCTATTGAAGGGTAAATGTTAAACGTGGTTTTTATTCATAATCACCTATTTGATACAAGAATGTGATTTAGGAAGCAACGGGGGGGGGGGGGAAAAACTCAACATCAACGTTTCGTTCATCCCCCAGCATCAAAGCCATTTGGTTGCTAACATCATTGCCCCTTTTCACCCATTTTCTGAGTATGGCTTTTTCCATAGGGATATTGCCCAGTAACCAGC